>Ga0209414_1000103_pt1 | contig 35972 bp, 38 predicted proteins | sample LakVidmifraction_4_FD_181154 | JGI IMG/M metagenome (GOLD analysis project Ga0209414, IMG submission 181154) | Hypersaline microbial communities from Lake Vida, Antarctica - Brine Hole Two &gt;0.2 micron (SPAdes) (version 2) | ecosystem: Environmental > Aquatic > Non-marine Saline and Alkaline >...
GTCCGACCAGGCGAAAAAGTCGCTACTGACGGGGTGGTCGTTGAGGGAGAGAGTGCCATTGACGAGTCGATGTTGACTGGCGAACCGGTACCCGTGACCGGGGTTCCTTTGATTCCCCTGCACTCTACGACGGTAGCCACTCCTAGCATTCATGCGGGTTCCAGCGGTACTCATCGCAATATTTCCTTTTAAATCAGCCACTTGCTGTTTGCCATTTTCGCCGAGTATGATGGAAGTCATTTTTCTTTCCCCGAAGAATCAAAATGGACCACTGGCATGCTCCCTACCTTGGCTTGCGCCACATTCCGGCTGAGCTGAATGAGTTTGAACTCAATACGTTCTTCACATTTTCCGTCAAAGAACGAGCCCTGATCAACGATCGGCGCCGTGATCTATACAAGCTGGCGCTGGCCTTACATCTCGGATTTGTGCGTATGACCGGCCGTACGCTTGATGCCTATAAGCAGATCCCGAAGGCGCTTTGGACGCATGTTGGCGAGCAATTGGAGATTGCGCCGCCGGACATTGGCACGCTCCGTTCGCTGTACGACACTCGTCCGCGCACGTTGGTCGACCACCAACAGCTTGCTTATCAGACACTTGGCTTTGGGAGCATGACCGAGCACCAGCGCCGCTATCTTGTGCGTTGGCTCAAGGAGACGCTAGTCGGACGGCCTGACACGTCAACGTTGCTTATGCAGGTCAAATGCTGGCTGTACGAACATCGTATCCTGATCGCTCATGATCGCTTGCTTAAACGCGTGATCGCCGAAGCGATTCGCAGCCATGAGGCATTCCTGGAGAAGGCATTGCTGCTATCGGTGGGTAACGCCACAATCACCGAATGGGGTCGGCAACTCCCCGCGCCAGAGGGCGAATACGGCAGCCTGCAGCAATGGCTGTGGGCCGTGCCGCTGAAGCATTCGACAGTCCAGATGGCTGAACTGTTCGACAAGATCGACAGGCTTTATGCGCTGAAGGTAACGGCAACTTGGCCGATAGACGTGAACGAGACCTTAGTGCGCTATTACGCGCGCCGCTGCGCGAACCGGCCGCCATCGGTCAGTAAGCGTGTTCAGTCTCAGTCACGTAAACTGGAAGCTGCCTGCTTCATGCGCTATGCGTTGTGCTCAGCGACAGACCAGTTGTTGGCGATGTTCCGGCGCTGGGCGATTGATGTGACCAACGAGGCCGGCAGACAGGTCGACGGCGGTCGCCCCGATCTCAAGAAGCAACTTTGCAGCTTCGCTGAAGCAGTCAAGGCGTTGGCACAGGACAAGACTCACCCCGCAGACGAGACGCTCGCTCAGATTGCCGATCTGGCCGACCAGATGCTCACCCAGCATGCGCCGAGCCGGCGCAGCTTGATCCGCCTACAGTTGATAACCAAAAGCGCCCAGGCACGCGCTATGCTGCACAAGCTTGTCAAGCTTCCCTTTGAGTCTGAAACGCAGCATCCCGTCATTGATGCGATAAACGTACTACGCAGTCTTTATGGGCAGAATGGCGGCAACGAACTGCCGGCGAGCATCGAGATCAAGCTCGGTCGCGTGTGGCGAGACCTCATTTACGGAGTAGACCGCATTGAGGCGATGCGCGCATTCGAATGGGCCACCATCTCAGCGTTGCGCATGGCATTGCGCAACGGTTCGGTGTATGTCGACCACAGTTTTTCCTTCCGTAGTCGGGCGACGCTGCTCATTTCCGAGGCGGAATGGAAGGCCAAGCGCCATCACTATTATGGACATCTCGAACTGCCGCAGGACCCGAAGGTCTTTCTGGGCAAGGTCGTCGATCACCTCGACCAAGGGCTCGAACGCCTTCGCGATGCCTACCTGCGCGGTGAGGTCCGGATCGAAGACGGGAGTATCCGTAACGAGGTGCTCAAGGCCGAGGACAAGGCACCGCATCTAGACGCCTTGCGTCGGGCGATTTTCGAAGAGCGGCCCGTAGGGCAGCTGCCGAAAATTATCCTCGACATCGACAGCGAGGTGCGGTTTTCCTGGCTGTTACTCGGTCGTGAACCACGCTCGCGCAGCGAACTGCTGCTGGTCTACGCTGCCGTTCTGGCGCACGGCACGTCGCTATCGGCCGCTGACATTTCCCGCATGATCCCAGAACTGAAGGGATCGGCGATCCGTCAGATGATGAAGCTGGTCGCCGACGAGCGCAAGTTACGCGAAGCGGCGGATGCCATACTGGTCTACATGCACCGCCATCCGATTGCTGCACACTGGGGACGCGGAGATTTGGCATCGAGCGACATGATGAGCCTGGAGACGACGCGCACCGTCTGGCAGGCGCGCGCCGATCCGCGCCGCCGCACCGCCTCAATCGGTATTTACACCCATGTGCGGGACCACTGGGGCATCTTTTACGACATGCCGATTCTGCTCAAAGAGCGCCAGGTCGGCGCCGCCATCGAAGGCGTGGTACGGCAGGCAGGAACCGACGACGTCGCTCAGCTCGCTGTCGACACCCACGGCTATACCGATTTCGGCATTGCCGTGGCCAAGGGCTTGAAGTTTGACTTGTGTCCGGTCCTGCAACATATGCGTGACCGCTATCTGCATGTGCCGGTCGGCCACGAGGTACCGGGCGAAGTCCTCCCCGTGGTCGCCGGCGATGTGGACCTCGACGCGATTGAGGCGATTTACGACGAATTCGTGCGCGTGGTTGCGTCCATCCAAAGCGGTCGTTGCACGGCTGTGCAGGCCTTACAACGCTTCGGTTCCGCCGCTCGCGGCCAGGATGTCTACGATGGTGGCGTGCAGCTGGGGCGACTGCTGCGGTCAATTTTCCTGATCGACTATTTCACCAACCCTGTGTTCCGACGCGAACTACGGCACGCCTTGAACCGTGGTGAGGCTGTCCATGCTGTGCAGCGCGCCGTCCATACTGGCAAGATACCGACCGAACTGGCCAAGCGGCCGGAATCGCTGGCCGCCGTGTCATCGAGCCTGTCGCTCTTAACGAACGCCCTGATGGCGTGGAATACCCAGCACATGCAACACGCGGTCGAGCGAATAGAGGCCGTCGGTGGGGAAAGCCTGCCCCCGGAAGACCTGCGTCGCATTGCGCCTACCAATCTGGAAGGCATCAACCTGCGAGGCACGTTCGAATTCCCGCTGGCGGATTATGCGCAACGCATTCTGCCTAATAGCACAGCAGCTACTGTGGATGCTATCCGGAAACGGTCATAATAATGCTGTTTTCTACCGCAAAGGAACATGCGACGGACATGTCTCATTGGTTAGGGCAGCGCCGGCCTCGATGTGCAAGAACTCCCAGATAACGACATCGGCCCTGGGAAGTCGTTTAGAAACGAGTGTATGGATATGAAAATAAAACAGTTTTCGGTAGCATCTTGTTTTTCCACCTTTGTACTTCCTCATCTCCTTTTTATTAATGATTTGGAAACGAGAAACAAAACGGCGATGGTGTGCTGTCTCGCCTGGAATATCAGCTTGTTCCCCGACCCGGAGGAGCGTGAAAATCACATTAGCCGCGTCTGGGAGATCGGAGATGCCGACACACCAGAACAGGCTTTTCCAGGGCTAGAGCGTGAGTTTAAAGATGAGCTTCGCATGCTCGTGGTACAAAAGAATGATTTATTTCCTTGGACCAAGATCAATATTCCATCGGTACGCCTGGTGGCCTGCGATAAGTACGACATCTTGCAAGTAAAGACCGGAAATAGCGACGAGGAAGAGATCAAGGTCATTACCCATCCGGATCCGTTGGGGCTTCCTTTGATTATCGATCATCTACGGGATGTTCAAGAAAATACAGCCGAACAAATTATATTGTTGCAACGAGCTACGGGCATTTCTACGGCCCTCAGCGATGTTGAGAAGACCCAGTTGGCCACTTCTTATTGCGTGCAGCGAGCCGATATGATTGGATACCGCCGGATACTATCCGTATGGCGGGATGCACAACCTGGACCGAGTGTTAAACGTGTTATTGGCCACTGGCTGGGTGTCTTGGAAGAAATTGATTCGAATGCAAAATCCGTTTTGCATCTGTTGACCAGCATGCATCACTGAGCCATCTACCACTATGAATTCATCTGAAACGACAAGCGCAAATGACAAATCGCGACTGACATCCAATGTGGCACTGGTTACCGGCAAGTTATTCTGTGGGTATCATCAAGGATATGGAGACGCGCAGGTGGGCTCCTACCTGAACCGCAATGGTAGAAAAATGTGGATGTGTGCCGCTTGCATGAAACTGCGTGGCATTACCGCAAGATAAGAAAAAACTCATAATCCTCGCCTATTCGTTGCATTGTGTAGCGATACACGATACAATCCACCTCATGATTAAAAGCTTTCGACACAAAGGGCTGCACCGCTTCTTTGAAACGGGTAGCAAAGCTGGAATCCAGGCCGCACACGCGGCCAAATTGCGGCTTCAACTGGCAGCACTGGATCAAGCTGTACAGCCGGAAGATTTATCAGCCCCATCGTGGGGGCTGCATCCTTTGAAAGGTGATCTAAAGGGACATTGGGCAATTACGGTCAATGGAAACTGGCGATTGATTTTCGCTTTTGAGGGTGCGGACGCGATCCTTGTGGATTATCTCGACTATCACTGAATTTTACGGAGGTTTTTATATGACTCGCATGCATAACCCGCCTCACCCCGGAGAGGTGTTGAGAGAATATCTGGGGGATGTCACCGTGACTGAGGCCGCCACTCGTCTTGGCGTTGGCCGGGTCACGCTTCAACGTGTCGTTACGGGCGCGGCCGGTATTTCGCCTGACATGGCGTACCGCCTTGGTTCTGCCTTCGGTACCAGCCCTGAATTGTGGGCAGGAATGCAGCTGCAATTCGACTTATACCAGGCCGGCAAGGTCAAGCGCCCAAAAATTGAACGCATCGCAGCATAGGCAGCTTGTATGCTCGCCGGATGACAGTTGATAAATGCGCGGTATTGGGCAATGTCGCACAATCAAGCCTCGTGAGGGGGAAATTAATGAACTACGACAATCTTCAAGAAGCAGCCAAGCAGTTGGCAGTCCCGTTGGAACGGTGGCTTGAAGCGAGTGGCAACGAGGTTATGCGAGAGGATATTGGAGCATTAAAACTTGCAAATTGGGACGCTAGGTGTAGCGACCTGCATTTGAAACAGGCCCGACCAGCATTCCAGCCGATTCTCGGCCAGGAATAACTGCAGCTGATGCCCCCTTCAAACCAGCATTAGCTGTAAATGAACCTGCATTTATCCGCGCCAACCAGCATTCCATCGCCGCGAACCAGAATTATCTGCAACTGACCAGGATGTTCAACACGGCCTTGGTATCGGCCTCGATTTCAGCCAGCACGCCCAGCCAATGACCTATGACCCGCTTGACGCTCGATGCCGGCTGGGTGTCGCGCCAAACCGTCAGGATGCGCTGGTAGCCGACCAGATCGGCCCGCTGGACGCAATACGCGATCGTCATTTGGGTTGCCTCGATGTCGGTAAATGCTCCGGGGGTACTGCGGGCCTGCTCCTGTAGGCCAACCTGGGCGGCCGTGTCGCTCTGGATGCGCCGCAGATGCTCGATGATGAGCGGCAATCCGGTTGGATTCGGCCAGGCAAGGATTTCGATTTCCTCGGTCGTGCCGGTGCCGGTGGCGATCCTCAATACATCGTGGACGCCCGCTCCGATCAAGTCTGCCGTCGGGATGTTCGTATGCGTCCACGGAAACAGCTCCTGTTTCTGTGCCACCAGCATGCGCAGGTCCTGCTTGAATCCCTGTTCCAATCCCGGAGGTGGTGCGTCCCGATTGTCGGCCTCGACCATTTTCCAAATTCGCTCGATGTGGTCCTCCTGCTCAGCTTCAGGAAACAGACTGATATTCCAGGCAAGACAGCAGCTCATGGCAGCCTTCTTTCGCGCCTCCTGTTCTTCAACGAAGAGGACGTGCGGCAGCATGAAGGACGAAAAGCAGGATGCGACTGTAAATTGTTTGAATTTCATGAGCAGAATTAGATGGGCAGGCCAGCGGCAAGCATCCGGTCGCGCAGCTCCGCTGTGCGCGCCGGTTCCAGTTTGTTGTTGAACAGCGCGCGGATTTCCGCTGGCTTGGCGTCGAACTGTTCGACCATATCCTTCAGTCTGTACCCGTGGCGGGTCAGGGTCGGCTCCAGATCGTCAAGCTGGCGCGACAGCACAGTTTCCACCAGCGCGGCCGTGACAGGCTTCTCGCCGGTCTGGTAGCCCGCTTCCAGCGACAAGGTCAGGTGCAGTTGGACTTGCAGCGGCGTGCGCAGCTTGGTGGACAGGATATCGATTGCCTCGCTGTTCAGGATCGATTCTGGATCAGTGTTCGGAGCCGCGCTGGCGCCAAGCAGCCACAGGATGTACTCGCGCTGGCTGCCGGCGACGCCATCGAGCGTGAAGATATCGGTCCGGTAGCCGATTTCTTCCATGGTCGGGCGGCGCAGGTCGTTGCGCAGCTTCGGATGGCCGGCCAGGATCACCGACAACCGGCCGCCTGCGTCCTCGACCACTTCCATCAGACGTTTGAGGCCGATGAGGGTGTGTCCGTTCAAGTCGTGCGCCTCGTCGACGAACAGTGCCACCGGCCGCTTCCCCTTTTTGACGATTTCCTGCAATTCGCGCTCGCGCTTTTCGCTCTGCTTGGGAATTTGCACCTGTTTGTCCTGCGTAAGGTCGTAGAAGAGCGTGGAGATCAAGGTGGCCAACTTGATGCTGTGCTTTTCCACGGACAGCGACTTAGCGACGGCAACGCGGTTCTCGTCTTTCAAAATCTGCTGAAGGCGGCGCAACGTGACTGTTTTGCCGCTGCCGACAACACCGCACAAGGCGATCAGCCGCCCCTCAAGGGTGGCCCCTTTGATGTCCTTGATCAGCTGCTTGTGGTGGTCAGTTTCGTAGTAGCCGGCCTGGCTCAGTGGTTGCGTCAGCCCGTAGTACTGCATCACTTCAACTCGCATGGTCCTCTCCAGTCTTCTTGTTTCGGAAATAATCTCGTATGCGCGCAAGCACCACGCTGCGCGTCAGCGTCTCGCTCAGTACCTGGTCGATGACGGCGCGATCTGCTGGCGACAGCTTGGCCAGCGGCTTGGCCAGCTCGCCCGCTATCGCCAGCTTGGCGGCGATGACGTTTGCAAAATGGAATTCGTGCGCCTCGGCGTCGAAGGGCTGGATTGGTAATTCGCCTGGTAGATTCAGCGGGGCCAAGTGCAGGTCCTTGCCGGCCAGCGCCTCGATGGGCAGCTTGAGCTGGTCGGCCAGGGTGCGTATACGGTCGGCGCGCGCGTCGGCCGCGCCGCGCTTGAAGGCGCGATAGCGGTTCAATGGAATCGGCCCGGCGACCGGGTAGTACGGGCCGGTGCGCACGCTTTCGTACTCCACGTACAGTTCGTTGTCGAACAGCCCCCACAGCAGCAACACATATTCACCGGCCATGTCCAGCTCGACTTCGTAGCTGGTACCCTCCACCGACACGCGCGCGTCCACGCCAACGCGGCGCCGCTCCGGCTCGCGGGCAAAGCGACAGTACTGCTCCCAGGCGCACATCTGCCGGATGCCGCCGCTCGGGAAATTGGCAAGCCAGTCCTCGATGCGCGAATGCTGCTCGGAGCGATGATCCTGGCGAATGTAACGCATCAGATAGCGCAACAGCCATTCGTTGGCCTGTTGCTCGGTCTCCGGCTTGTGGAAGTGGTACAGCGTCTCGTGGGCTTCCTTCACTGTGCGAAACGGCCGCTCGACCTTTCCCTTGGAGCGCGCTGTAACCCGCTCGCCGTCTTTGCCGGCCGGGATGTGTGTCATCCACTCGATACCAAGCGCGTGCATCACATTCTGGAATACGCGACTCTTGGCGACAGGGCCGTTGTCCAGGTAGATCATCAACGGCCGCCCCTGGAACGGATATTCGGGGTCCGCCTTCGCTGCCATCGCGTTGAACAGGAAGCGCAGCGCCGATTCGGCATCTTCGCCATAGACGCAGCGGTACTCCTGATAGGCCACACCGCTACGATCGTCCACGACGCTGTACAGCATCAGCGTCGGCTCGCCCTTTCCCGGTTCGATCCAGTCCGGCTTGTCGATCCGTTTGAGGTCGGACGGCGACATGTCGAACTGCCAGCAGTCGTTGCTGTGCTCGGCCTGGAAGCGCACGGCTGGCGGCTGCCGGCGCAGGCGCGGCTGGTCGAGGTGCCAAAGTGTGAGGTACTGGTTGACCGTGCTGCGCGTCAGCACCCCTTGCGGTGCGCGCACAAGTCCCTGTACCGTCTCGACGCCATATTCCTCCAGCAGCTCGATGGAGCGCTTCGTGGACAGGTGGCGGCCCTGCTTGTTGGTCGTGCGTAGCTTGAGGGCAGCGACCAGCTCGCAGTAGCGCTCCAGTTCCGATTTCGGCAGGACGCGCGGCTTGCCGTGATCGGTGCGGTGGACTACGCGCGGCTTCAGAAAGTCCTTCAGGGCGCGATACACCGACGTGGTGGACATGCCGTACAGCTCGGACATGGCGCGCACTTGGGCGGCACGCTCCGGACTTTTGTGAGGCAGACGGTCGAGCCGCTGCCGCAATTGCAGCAGCGATTCGGCCGGGATCTGCTTACGCCACCCGGCAGCCATCGCTCTCAGCCTTGTCTAGGTAGTTGTAGAGCGTGGATTTGGAAATCCCCATCATCTTGCAGATTTCCTCAACAGTGTGGTTGCGCTCCCGGTGCAATTTCACGGCGAGCGCGAGCTTGACAGGATCAAGGCGCCTCGGCCGACCGCCCATGCGGCCGCGCGCGCGCGCCGCGACCAGTCCGGCCTGCGTCCGTTCGCGGATCAGGTTGCGCTCGAACTCGGCCAGTGCGCCGAACAGGTGAAAGACCAGCTTGCCGCCGCTCGACGTGGTGTCGATGTTTTCTTGCAGGCTGCGCAGCCCGACCTTGGCTGATTCGAGCCGCTCGACCAGCTCGATCAGGTTCTTGAGCGACCGGCCCAGCCGATCCAACCGCCAGATGACTACGGTGTCGCCGGCGCGTAGCATGCTCATTAAGGTAACCAGCCCGGTGCGGTCCGCTCTGGCTCCGCTCACCATGTCCTCGAAGACACGCTCGCAACCGACCGCCTGCAACGCATCGCGCTGCAAGTCCAAGTTCTGGTCGTCGGTCGATACACGGGCGTAGCCGATCAGCATGGCGACTTGTCCAATAAATCACGAAAATTCAGTATAGCTGGACTTTGAATATTGGAAAGGGATTGTGGATTGTCGCTGTGCTTGAGCAAGCTGCCGCTTTGTCGTTTTCAGAAGACGGCTGCACTGAACGTCAGAAGCCGACTGCACTATAGCAGCGGAGGGGTTGGATCCATCAGGCAACGACGGGCTGCTGCCGGCCAAGAGCGACCAACTGATGTGAGAACCCGAGCGGCAGTTTGAGGCTGAGAGCTGCCCCTCGTGCTGCGCGCTTGGATCGGCGGCTATCGACCGATAGCAGGCGTCTATATTTGGCATAGATAGCACAACTTATTTCCCTCACAGGCACCCGCGACCATGTCTCAAAAATGACATCAACGAGTCATCAGGGTGTCATATCACGACATTACCATCGCTGCAATTCAGATTCGTAATCAGGTCATCATTTTTGATTACGATTTCAAATCTACCGGAGGTGTCATGATCGAACTACAGAATGTCTCAGTCAGTTATGGTGATGCGATTGCACTGTATCCCACCACTCTCAAACTCCATCAGGGACAGTTCACCGTATTGCTCGGATCTTCCGGCGCTGGAAAATCCACGCTACTTCGCTGTATTAATTCGCTGCATGCGTCGCAGCGCGGCACCACCATTGTCGCCGGCTTAGGAAATTTGGCGAACTCGCGTGCATTGCGCATGCATCGCCGACAGACTGGCATGGTGTTTCAACAGCATCAATTGATTGGCCGACTGACGGCTTTGCAAAACGTTTCGATGGGCCGAATGGGCTACCACACGGCATTACGCAGTCTATTCCCCCTCCCGGCGAAGGATCAATCCATATGCCTGCAAAGTCTGGACCGAGTCGGCTTATTGCACAAAGCCTTAAGCCGTGTCGACGCATTGAGCGGCGGCCAGCAGCAACGCATCGGTATTGCCCGGGCTCTGGCTCAGCAACCTAAACTGGTGTTGGCTGATGAACCGGTAGCCAGCCTCGATCCTGCTACTGCAGAGCGAGTGCTAAGTCTGCTGCACCGCATTTGTAAAGAGGACGGGATTTCGGCGGTCGTCAGCCTGCATCAGGTAGACCTCGCTCAACGTTATGCCGACCGTATTATTGGCCTGTCCCATGGCCGAGTCATTTTTGATGCCGCCCCGCAGACTTTGGATCAAGCCAGTTACGACACGCTGTATGAACAAGTACCCCGTTCTTCTTTGAGCGTTCCACAAGACGCTCGAGAGGAACGGCTTATCGATACTTCATTTCCCATGCAACTTGCTACCGTAAAGGATTGATTATGAAAAAACTCGCATCCGCATTATTGTCTGTCTTGCTTGCCGCCGTCTGCAGCATTGGCCATGCATCATCCAATCCCGATCCAGAAACGCTCAAAGTTGCGCTGCTGCCGGACGAAAACGCATCGACCGTAATTAAAAACAACAAGCCGCTCGAAATCTATCTGGAAAAAGAGCTGGGAAAGAAAATTGAGCTGGTGGTTACCACTGATTACTCGTCAATGATCGAAGCCATGCGTCACGGCCGTATCGACATGGCATATTTTGGCCCCTTGTCGTATGTGCTGGCTAAGCAAAAGAGCGACATCGAGCCATTCGCAGCGATGAAGCAAAAGGGTAGCACTACCTACCAGTCCGTATTGATCGCCAATACTGGCGCCGGCATCGCCAAAATCAGTGATATCGTCAACAAGAATGTCGCTTACGGTGATAAGGCATCCACCTCCAGCCATTTGATTCCGAAGTCGATATTGGCGGAAAACGGTTTGAAAGCCGGCGAAAACTATCGCGAACACTTTGCCGGTTCGCATGACGCGGTGGCCATGGCCGTGCAAAACGGTCACGCGCAGGCTGGCGGCTTGAGTAAGCCGATTTTTGAATCCCTGGTTCAGCGCGGACTGGTCGATCCCAACAAAGTAAAAGTTCTTGCCGAATCGAAGCCATATCCGCAATACCCGTGGACCATGCGCAGCAATCTGAAGCCGGAACTGAAGGAAAAGATCCGTGCAGCCTTCTTGAATCTCAAAGATCCGGAAGTCCTGAAACCTTTCAAAGCCGATGGTTTCGGCCCGATCAGCGACAAAGACTATGACGTGGTGCGCAGCCTTGGCACACTGCTCAAGCTCGATCTGTCGAAGTTCTAAGTGAGCGACAGCATGCAAGCTGATTTTGGTTTGATTCTGGCCGAGCGCCAGCGCGTATGGAACCGCACGATACTGCAGTTTGCCGTTGTGCTGGCGATTGTGATCGGTTGCTGGTATTACGTCGGCCTATTTGATGCCGAGCGATTGAAGGATGGCATGCCAAGCCTGGTAAAAATTGCCGGCGAGATGTTCCCACCGAACTTCTCGCAGGCTGGCACCTGGGTCAAACCGGTACTGGATACCTTGGCCATGAGTATCGCCGGTACGGCAATCGCGGTATTGCTATCCATTCCCTTAGGAGTGCTCGCCGCGCGGAATACTAGCCCTCATCCACTCGTGTATCAAGCCACACGCGGCCTGTTAAACGCTTTGCGATCGATACCCGAACTGATCATGGGCATCCTGTTCGTGGCAGCCGTTGGCTTCGGCGCATTGCCGGGTGTTTTAGCCCTAGGCTTACATTCGGTTGGCATGATCGCCAAATTTTTTTCGGAATCGATCGAACATGCCGATCCGGCACCGGTAGAAGCCGCGCATGCAGCGGGCTGCACGCCATTGCAGGTGATTTTTCATGGGATCTTTCCCCAAGTGCTTCCGCAAATGGCCGATACCGCGATCTATCGATGGGAATACAACTTCCGTGCTTCGACCGTGATGGGCATGGTCGGCGCCGGTGGAATCGGGTTCGAGCTGATGGGCTCTCTGCGCATCATGCAATACCAGGATGTCTCGGCTATTTTGCTGGTTATTTTAGGCATGGTTACCCTCGTCGACGCCTTCAGCTCCTTCCTGCGTCGCAAGTTCAAATAACTCCCAAAGCTTACAAAGGTTTTTATGAAGCCCAAAGTCGTCCTCACCCACTGGGTGCACCCGGAAATCATCGAATTGTTGTCCGCTAGCGCCGATGTTATCCCCAACACCACACGGGAAACCTTGCCGCGTTCTGAGGTAATTGCGCGAGCCAAAGATGCGGATGCACTCATGGCTTTCATGCCGGACAGCATCGACAGCGCGTTTCTCGAGGAATGTCCAAAGCTGCGTGTCATCGGCGCCGCGCTTAAAGGCTATGATAACTTCGATGTCAACGCCTGCACACGCCACGGTGTATGGCTTACGATTGTGCCGGATTTGCTTACGATCCCGACCGCTGAACTGACTATCGGCCTTCTTCTCGGTTTGACAAGGCATATGCTGGAAGGCGATAGGCAAATCCGTAGCGGACACTTCCAAGGCTGGCGGCCGACACTATATGGCTCTGGTTTGACAGGAAAAACGCTTGGCATCATTGGTATGGGGGCGGTCGGCCGTGCAATCGCCCAGCGCTTGGCTGGCTTTGAAATGAATCTCTTGTATTGCGATCCGATTCCGCTCAATGCCGAACAAGAAAAGGCTTGGCACGTACAGCGCGTCACGCTCGATGAACTGCTCGAAAAATGTGATTATGTCGTGCCGATGGTTCCGATGGCCGCAGAGACACTGCATCTGATCGATGCCACCGCGTTGGCCAAGATGAAAACCGGTAGCTACCTGATCAATGCATGTCGCGGCTCGGTCGTGGATGAGAATGCGGTGATAGCAGCACTGGCGTCTGGAAAACTAGCTGGATATGCAGCCGATGTCTTCGAGATGGAAGAATGGATACGCGCTGATCGCCCGCAGGCTATCCCCAAGGCGCTGCTCGACAATACGGCACAAACGTTTTTTACGCCGCATTTGGGATCGGCGGTCAAGGAAGTTCGGCTTGAAATCGAGCGGCAGGCAGCGATGAACATCATCCAGGCACTCGCTGGTGAAAAACCGATGGGCGCGATTAATCAGCCGTATCCGGGAGTAAAGGCGGCGTGATAGATCTGGAGCGTGTGGCGACGTTCATTGCCGTCGTCAAATGCGGGGGCTTTCGCGAAGCGGCGAAGCAAACTGGATTGTCCCAGCCAACAGTAACGCAGCATATCAAGCGGCTGGAGCAGTCTTTGCAGGCCCGGCTGATTGACCGCGCAACAATGCCGCAAAGCCTGACATTGGAGGGAAAGATTTTTTTCCCCTATGCGGAACAATTGCTCCGTACTAGCCATAAGGCTACGGCAGCCCTCCACAATAAAAGCCTGGTCGTTGGTGCAAGCTCCAATATCGGCATTTATCTTTTACAACCCTATATCAAGGCGCTCCAAGATAAATTAGCAAACAAGATCGATGTGAGGATCGGCAAAAATATCGAGATTGCCGCTTTGCTGGAAACGCTTGAAGTGGATGTAGCGGTAATGGAGTGGTGGGACTCACGTCCTGGGTTCGTCTCAACAGTATGGCGGCGCGAGAGGATGGTTGTCATTGTTCGCCCCGGCCATCCTTGGGCTGCCGAGTCGACCATTCCACTTAAGTGGTTAAAATCCCAGATCTTGCTTGGAGGCGAAGCGGCTACCGGAACTGGGCGCCTACTACAACAATATGCCGGTGCCGACTCGGCAGAGTTCACAGTGGGTATGCAGTTAGGTAGCACCGAGGCGGTCAAACACGCGGTCCACGCAGGGCTAGGAATCTCGCTTGTGATGGAAAGCGCGGTCAAGCATGAACAGGCAAGCGGATGGTTACATGCAATTCCGATTGAAGAAGATGTTTACAAAGATCTTTATCTCGTACATCGCTCAGAAACTTCGTTAAGCGGTCCGGTGGCAAGCCTTGCAGATTTGATTCTCCATTCTCCGGATTTAGGCTCAATAGAATATAAATAGCAAAACGAATGTCTGCTTCTGGCCGAGAGCTGACCTTCTCTGCGCGCATCTCACTGACCGCAACCGCTGCACTGCCGGCGCTGGGCCAGAAATTCTGAGCGGCTCTTGAGGGTCGACACCGGTAATCGGATCGTTGCCGCACTGAACAGCGCCCCGTTCCAGGTCGCCTCCATTTATGCGGCTGAACCGAGGGAGAGCAGCTTTACGCCGTCTGGCCGCAGTTCGCCCTTGGGCGACACGTGCCGGTAGAGCGTCTGCCGGGTAATCCCGAGTTCTTCGCAGAGATCGCCCACCTTGGTTTCCGGTTGCCCCATGCTGGCCATCGCCAGGCGTAGCTTGGCGGCGGTCATCTTGAAGGGGCGCCCCCCTTTCCTGCCGCGAGCGCGCGCCGAGATAAGTCCAGCGACTGTTCGCTCGGAAATCAACTCACGCTCGAACTCGGCCAGCGCGGCAAAAATACCGAACACAAGCTTGCCGGCGGCAGTCGTCGTGTCGACCGCCGCACCGTGACCGGTCAGGACCTTCAGGCCCACGCTACGCGCAGTTAGGTCGTGCACGGTGTTGATCAGGTGGCGCAGATCACGGCCAAGCCGATCGAGCTTCCACACGATCAGCGTGTCCCCTTCACGAAGCGCCTTCAGGCAAGCAGCCAACCCTGGGCGATCATCGCGCCTGCCCGAGGCCAGATCCTCGTAAAGGTGCGCAAGGCTCACACCAGCGGCGATGAGCGCATCGCGTTGCAAATTGGTGGACTGGGATCCGTCCGCCTTCGATACCCGCATGTAGCCGATCAGCACCTTTTCACCCGTCACGTATACGTTCGATTATGTGACAGTGTGCACCGGAAAGTTCTGGTCGTCAAAATTTGTCACTTAACCCGTCATTCTGTCTAAGACATGCAAAGGGTCCATCAGCCTCGTAATGTGACAGAAATTCCGGGGGAATGCCTTCCTTTGCAAAGGTGGCGCGCAACTGTTCCAGGGAAGCGGGATCGCGCCGACCATAGGAAGCCAACGCGAACAGCGAGCGTGCCGTCTCGGGGTCGTGCCGGGCTTCAATGATCGCCTCACTGATAGCTTGGACCGCCCGTTGCCAGTGATTGACGGGTTCGGGCTTCGGCGGTTTCGCCGGCAGACCACTGGTGAACCCGGTTTGGGGCTCGGACGAGAACAGCTTTGCATGCTCGCCTGGCGGGCTGATATCCCTCAACTCGATCAAGCTGATTGCCGTTGCCGCCGCCTCCAGCATCTGCAACCGTATTGCCGGGTTCAGGGTTTCATACGGTCGCCACAGACTTTGCCCAGCACGCAGCGGATACCCACAGCGTTCCCAGATCAGGCGGAGATACCCCGCGTAGGTTCCGCACGCCGAAAGCGGGGTGTTCAGCTCATCAAGCAGCGTGCGTAGCAGCCGAAACCACAATCCGGCGTGGATGCGTCGGCGCGGCAGCTCAACATGGCCGGTCGTCAGTGCCTGCCAGGTACGCCGGTCCATCGTCGCAATCGCGTCGCTGGCCGTGCGTGGGTCGGCGTCGGCGTTTTCCCAGCCGAGAAACCGCCCAGGCACGCCCCAATACGATTCCAGCCAGCACCCATGCAGCGGGCAGCTCAGCATCAGGGGCAGCTTCCACGCAAGTAATACGGCTTGGTTTGCCGGATCGTTCAGGCAGAGTGGACAGGCGCGATGTAATGGCTGGCTGGGCAGCCAGGCGCGCCAGCTCGTGATAGATCGCGTCCTACGGCGGAGTTTCGGCAGCAACACCGAGAGCTGGAACGTATAGGTTTCTAAAGCGTCAGGAATCTGATCATCAAGGCTGTCCAGTAACCAAGGCACCCAGCCGGCGAAACTCATGCAACGCAGCCGATCCAGCTCGATGCCGCTCCGCCGGGAGAGCATTGTCAGCAGCGACTGTGGTGGCGCGGTATCCATGTCATCAGCCTGGCCGTGACCAAGATCGTGCTCCAGCAGCTCGGACACTTCCATGTGATAGCAAAGGGCCACGCGGTTGAGCCACGAAGACAAGGCTTCGCCTTCTCTGGGAGCCGGATGCAGCGGCCAGCGCGGCGCTGGCGTCACATCAGTTCCCGCTCGAACTGTCGTCGCCGCTCGCTTGGGCCGGTGTAGTCGGCCAGCCGATACCTATCACGAGCGGCATCGCCCAGATAAGCCGCTCGGCAAAAAAGACGGCGAGCGTCAGCGCCAAAGCGCTGGGGTGCTCCGGTGCGTTAAGCCAGAGAAACAATGTTTGGTTGAGTGATTCCATAGGGTCTCCGGGCTGGATCGCCTCACACGTGGGCGATCCAGCCATGCTGTCGGGAATTCAGTCACGCTTGTCGTGGTCGTCATCGTGATCCGCCTTGTCCTCGGCGGACGAGATGACCGTGCCCTTGTTGGCATCGACCCGGACATCGAAGACCTTGGCCCCGCTGACGACTTCGACGTCATAGACCCAGCCTTGCTTCGAGTTCTCGTACTCGGCGCGTGACGCCTTGCCATTGGCGTGCTGCTCGGCAACGGTGACCGCCTGAGTGAGCGGAATCTTGGCCTTGGCGATAGCCATTGCGTCGTTTCCCATACCGCCATTGGCGGCGTAGGCGACCGCGCCGGTTGTAGCGATGGCGACGGCTAGAAGGGAAAGTCTGGTGTAGCGGTACATGATGCTTCTCCAAAAGAGTGCAGGGATTTGCACAGTGGAGAAGGTACGCAGGCGGACTTAGCTCTCACTGAGCCGGGCCATCGTCCTTTGGGATGTCGGGCAACGGCTTAGCGTGCTTTATTTTCCGTTTTCTGAACCGACCCCCCATAGAACACAGCTTGCATCCAGCTAAGGCCGCCAAAATGCATGTAGGCCCAACCCAGCGCCACGACCATGAAGAACGACGGCAGAACGAAGGCGAGTCCGGCGATGGTGGCACCCCAGATGCGGTAGTGGACGTAGCCCAGGTAAATTTCCAGTTGGGCCGCTAGCGGCCCCGGTGCCAATTGCGCTAAGGCGAGCCCTTCCTTGTAGTCGGCATCGCTGATCCACTTGCGCTCTTCGACCAGGTCGCGGTGCATGTAGCCGACCAAGGCCACCGGGCCGCCAAATCCTAGGGTGCCCAGGCGCAGCATGTAGAGCGCCATTTGCCAGAGGGTGTACGGTATTTTTTCTGCGATGGCACTCATGGCGTTTCCTTGTTGCAATGAGCGTAGAGAGAATCGAGGATGGAACCGACTTCCGCCAAAAACGCATCATCGTCGGCCAAACGGGCACGCGCACCGGTCAGGATCGCTTCGAACCCGGCCGCTTCCGCCGGCGCCTCGCCACCGGCATCGAGCGCATGCACCAGGGCGGCCAGTTTGGCCATGCCTGGCGTCGAGGGGAGTTGGAAGCTGGCGACCAGCACTTCAAACGTCACCTTGTTACCAACGTGGGTGAACGTGGCGTCGTTAAAATCGAAGCCCAAGGCATCCACAGGGCAATTGGCAGGACTGTCCAGCCACAAAAAGGCCGCCTTGGAATCGATGAAGCGCTGGATCAGCCACGCGCTAGCCACCCGATCCACCCATAAATGGCGTCGCGTCGCCCAGGTACGCCTTTGGTAATCCTGAATTTGCAAGTAGGGAATGTCCCGTTCTTGCGGCTGCGGCTCGCCAGGCGACAAGATCGCATCGGCCTTCTCGGCGAAATCGGCCCAGGCAGCATTGGCGGCCAGGGCCGCTTCATTGGGGAAAAAATCGATGCGCTCGATCGCTTCACGTTCCTTGGCCAGCTTCTTGAGCGTCTTGGCGATATCCGCCGTGGCTTGCGACATCAGCGACTTCTTGGCCTCCACCACCATTTCCAGAAATTCGCCATATTCCTTGGCACGATCAAACCGTGCCAGGAAGGCCTGTTCATCGTCTGCGTTCCGGGGAACCACCTTCACTAGCCAGGCTTCGCCGCCTTCGGCATTGGTTTGGTCGACCAGTTCGGCCAAGGTGTCGGCATGCCCGGGGCGTTCGGGAAGGAGATAGGCGCCGTCGCGCAACGGGACGCACCCCAGGGCCTTGATGGCCCGCCAAAGGCGCATGCGGGCGGTGGCGCCGGTGGTGGGAAGGCTGGCAATGAGGAGGTGCCAGTGTGTCGATGTAGTATTCATGTATAAAACTCTACACCATGTAACGAAAATTACAAAGTTAACTTTAAGGGCATTGCTATCGTGCTGATTAGCAATCGTGATATCCTATCCCCCCCGATAGGATAAATATGCGATGAGCACCCACGCCTCCCATTCCGACATCATCAAACGCCTGAAGCGGGCCGAAGGCCATCTGCGCAGCATTATTGCCATGATGGAAACAGGACGCAGTTGCCTGGATGTCGCCCAGCAGTTGCAGGCCGTCGAAAGCGCTGTCGGCAATGCCAAGCGCACTCTGATCCACGACCACATCAGCCATTGCCTGGATCACGCCATGCAGTCAGACGGCCAGGACGCCGCCGAGGCGGTACGCGAATTCAAAGAAATCACCAAATACCTCTGAGGCACCTCCATGATCGATATCGCAGGCCTGCTCCAGCAAGGCGCCGGCAACATCTGGCTGTTCATCCCCAGCGCTATTCTCCTGGGCGCGCTGCACGGCCTGGAACCAGGGCACTCCAAAACCATGATGGCTGCTTTCATTGTGGCCATTCGCGGCACCGTCTCGCAGGCGGTGCTGTTGGGCATCTCTGCCACGCTGTCGCATACGGCCGTGGTGTGGCTGGTCGCCTTAGCCGGCATGTACTTCGGCAGTCAGTGGAGCGCGGAATCGTCGGAGCCTTACTTCCAGGTCGCCTCCGGCGTACTGATCATCGGCGTGGCGCTTTGGATGGCGTACCGAACTTGGCAGCAGGCACGTGAAGAGGTGCATGGCCATCATCACGACGAGACCAAGTGGATCAATACCGGCCATGGCATGCTGCGTGTCGATATCTTCGAAGAGAATGTGCCGCCGCGCTTCCGGTTATCGACCGAGCACGGCATGCATCGCTGGCCAGCCGCTGGCGTCGAGATTCACACAACTCGCCCAGATGGCACCGAACAGACCTTCAAGTTTGTCGACAAGGGAGCATTTCTGGAGTCGATCGATGAGATTCCCGAGCCGCATGAGTTCAAAGCACAAGTGTTTCTGTCGCACGGCGGTCACTTCCACATTTATGACGTCCAATATGAAGAGCATCACCACCACGATCATGGCGATGATGGACTGGACGTATCGGATGGGACGTACCAGGATGCTCACGAGCAAGCCCACGCGAACGACATCAAGCGGCGGTTCGCTAATAGGGACATCAGCACCGGCCAGATCGTCATGTTCGGCCTGACCGGCGGCCTGATCCCGTGTCCGGCGGCTATTACCGTGCTGCTGCTGTGCCTACAGCTGAAGAAGGTTTCCTTGGGCGCAGGCCTGGTGCTGTGCTTCAGTATCGGTCTGGCGCTGACCATGGTGGCCTCGGGTATCGTGGCAGCCCTGAGCATCCGTCATGTCAGCAAGCGCTGGTCGGGTTTCGGTACATTTGCCCGCAAGGCGCCTTACTTCTCCAGCGCAGTCATTATTATGGTGGGCTTGTATGTGTTCTATCACGGCTGGATTGCACTGCCGGCTTAAAGAAGGAAATACCATGTTTTCCGTATTTCGAAACCGCAGTTACCGCCACTTATTCTTGGCGCAAGTGATTGCGCTGGTGGGTACGGGACTTGCCACAGTTGCGTTGGGCTTGTTGGCTTTTGACCTCGCAGGAGATAAAGCCGGCACGGTACTCGGGACTGCATTGGCGATCAAGATGATCGCCTACATTGGCGTGGCGCCGATCGCGTCCGCGTTTTCCGAACGCCTGCCGCGACGCACTACCTTGGTGACCCTTGATCTCATTCGCGCCGCTGTGGCCATTTCGCTGCCATTCGTTACACAGATTTGGCAGATATACATCCTGATCTTTGTGCTCCAGTCGGCATCGGCTGCCTTCACTCCGACTTTCCAGGCCACCATTCCTGATGTGTTGCCGGAGGAGGACGAATACACCAAGGCCTTGTCACTGTCGCGCCTGGCCTATGACTTGGAAAGTGTCGTCAGTCCGATGCTAGCGGCTGCACTAGTGAGCGTGATCAGTTTTCACATGTTGTTTGCGGGAACTTCAATCGGATTCATCGGATCCGCTTTGCTAGTGGTCTCCGTCGTGTTGCCAAAAGCAAAGCTATCACCACCCCGCGGCATCTACGATCGCACGACCAAGGGCCTCCGGACTTACCTGGCTACGCCCCGATTGCGTGGCCTTCTGGCACTCAATCTAGCTGTTGCTGCGGCGAGCGCGATGGTGATTGTCAACACCGTGGTGTACGTCCAGGCCAGGTTCGGGTTGACGCAGACGCAAACTGCTTGGGCTCTCGCCGCTTTTGGTGGAGGCTCGATGGCGGCCGCTTTTATCTTGCCGGGCCTCCTAAAAAGCATTTCTGATCGTACTGCGATGTTATCCGGTGCTTCGGTACTGATAATCGGCCTATTCGCGGGTAGTACAGTAGACTCGTATCATTGGATGCTAGTACTGTGGGGGTTGCTGGGTATCGGTTACTCCTTGACGCAGACACCGTCCGGGCGACTGTTACGTCGATCCTCGTCAGCGGAAGATCGGCCGTCTCTGTTTGCCGCGCAATTCGCACTGTCGCACGCTTGCTGGCTAGTTACTTATCCGGTTGCGGGCTGGCTCGGAGCGCGTATCGGCTTGTCGCTAACATTTGTCGTCCTTGGTTTGATTGCCCTAGTGGCTGTAATTGCCGCTGCAAAACTATGGCCCGCTGTTGATCCTGAGCAAATAGAGCACGAGCATGCAGATTTAGATGAAGAGCATGTGCATCTCGCTGGGGGCGGAAAGCGTCATTGCCACCATTACGTCATCGATGACTATCATCGTGACTGGCCTCATCCATGACATGGCTCAAGATAATCGCTTATATCACCATTGTGCTGGTGCTATGCTTCAGCCTGTATTTTTTGTTGCAATACATCCTAATGGATTAAATTAAGGATGTTTTCTACCCCTGATAACGGTTGAGAACTAGCAGGCCTTAACGGATAATTTGAAATATTCAGCACTTAAAATGTGCTTTATCCAATTTTATGAAAAGAACCATCTGCCGACGTGTTGCTTTACTAATGCTCGCGATTTTTATTGCGAACATTGGCATTGCGCACTTGCGCACGCAATGGCTTCATCATGATCTGGATCACACCCTGAATGGGAAACTTGTTTCCTTGATGGATCAGCATGCCGACGAAGATGATCATGGCATTCTCACCGGCGCAGAACATCAATTGCTGCATGCTGCGGATCACGGGCAGCCCCTTCCTGCCTCCATGTCTGCGACACTGCAGGTATGGGCGTTAGCTACCATCCTGATCTTTTCCTTACTGGCTTCCCGTGTTCCGGAGTCGGTATTTCCTGCGCCATTCCGGCCCCCTCGACGTTCGTCGATCTAATTCCTTCGCCATTTTTTTGCGTCAGTAATCCTGGCGACTTGGAGTGACCCGCCGTTCGGGGGCTGTCTTCGTCAGCTCGGCCATCGCTGCATCGCGTCTCAACATTTCTCGCAGTGAACTAATCCGTCTGCCTCTGGGCTGCCTTGTGTTGCCCGGACGGATGGAGATCAGGACATCCATATGAAAACACCTGCTTTCGTCGGGCGACTTGCTCTTGCCATTCTCATCTTCCAAGCATTGTCGGCCCATGCAGCCGACAGGCCAAAATCATTCTCCATCACCGATCAACAGATTAAGGCACTGGGTATTCAGCTCGTGCGGCTCGATCAGCAATCCGAAGCGCTGGCAGTACAGTATCCCGCCCAAATCACCGTGCCGCCTGATCGCGAGCAAATCATTAGTTCTCCGCTGGCCGGCATGGTATCGCAGATTCTTGTACGTCATAACGAGACCGTGAAGCAAGGTGCGCCGCTACTGCGCGTCGTGAGTCCGGACTTTAGTCAGTTGCAGATGCAGTTGATGACAGCGAATGCAAAGTACAGCCTGGCCGCGCAAAATGCTCAGCGAGAGAAGGCGCTCTTTGATGAAGGCATCATTGCCCAGCGCCGGGTGCAGGAGTCGCAAGCCGCGCTGCAGGAGAGTGAGGCGGCCCTGTTCCAGGTCAAAGCAGCTCTCCGTATGGCAGGTTTTATGGACAGGCTGGGCACCGCCGGCACGGTCGAGGATGGTTTCATTCTACGCGCCGCCAAGGGCGGTATCGTGACTGATATCGAGGTCAAACTTGGGCAGCGTGTTGATGCCAGTACGCCGCTGATGCGCCTGACACAGGCTGACGTATTGACAGCAGATATCCATGTTTCTGCTTCGGATGCAGCCACTTGGCGTGCCGGGACGCCGGTGAAGGTCAAAGGCATCAATGTCAAGGGCAAACTCCTTAGCGTTGGCACCAGCGTGGCCGCGGGCAGCCAGAGCGTGACCTTGCGCGCCTCTCTGGAGGGCGGCCAGGGAGCGCTGCTGCCCGGCCAATTCGTGACCATGGAGCTGATGCCTGAGAAAACACCCGGTAGCTGGGATGTTCCGCTATCCGCCATCGCGTACGACGGGGATTATGCGGTTGTCTTCGTGCGCACGGCAAAAGGATTCGACGCCCGTCCGGTTAAGGTGCAAGCTAGCGCAGCTCAGCGTCTGCGTATCCTGGGCGCGCTGCAACCCAATGAAAAAATTGCCACTAGCGGCATCGTTGCCCTGAAAGGCGCGTGGTTGGATGACAAGGGAGGGAAATAATGCTCGCCCGACTTATCCAGTTCTCCCTATCCCAGCGACTGTTCGTGTTGCTAGGGGCACTTATGCTTGCCGGAGCCGGATGGTTTGCGTTCACCCAACTGCCGATCGATGCATTCCCCGATGTATCCAGTACGCAGGTCAAGGTAATCATGAAAGCGCCCGGCATGACCCCCGAAGAGGTCGAGAGCCGTATTGCAGTACCGATCGAGGTGGAAATGCTTGGCATTCCCAAGACCAAGATCCTGCGCTCGGTGACCAAGTACGGACTGGTCGATGTCACGATCGACTTCGAAGATGGAACCGACCGCTATTGGGCACGCCAGCAGGTTAACGAGCGCCTTGCCGGGATCGCAGAGTTGCTTCCTCAGGGAATCAGCGGCGGCATGGCCCCCGTGACAACACCATTAGGTGAAATGTTTATGTTCACCATCGAAGCGGATGGAATGAGTCTGGCGGACAAGCGCAGTTTGCTCGATTGGGTAATTCGTCCCGCGTTGCGTACGGTCCCAGGCGTAGCGGATGTAAATTCATTGGGTGGAATGGTCCGTTCGTTCGAGATCATCCCCGATCCACTCAAACTTGCCAGCGCCGGTATCACGATGGCGCAACTGAAAGATGCATTGCGCAGTAATAACATGAATGATGGTGCCGGACGCCTGTCTGAAGGTGGCGAGGTTCTCCTGGTCCGAACCGAAGGCAGTATCCAGAATCTGGATGACCTGCGTTCCGTTGTCGTCACCGTTAAGGACCGCTCGCCCGTGCGTGTCGGTTCATTGGCCGAAGTTCGTGTCGGAACGATGACACGCAATGGTGTGGTCACCAAGAGCGGACAAGGCGAGGCGGTGCAAGGGCTGGTATTGGGGTTGGCCGGCGCCAATGCACAAAAGGTAGTCGAAGGAGTCAAAAAGAAGCTTGAAGAGATCCAGTCGACTTTACCCAAAGGGGTAACGCTCGATGTCTTTTATGATCGGGCCTCGTTGGTTGATAAGGCGGTAGGTGCGGTTTCTCGTGCACTGCTGGAAGCGACCATTTTGGTTCTGGTACTGCTCGGACTGTTCCTCGGCAACGTGCGGGCAGCAGTAACCGTCGCTTTAGTACTACCGCTCGCGGCTCTTATCACATTCATCCTCATGCGCAGCTTTGACATGTCGGCCAACCTTATGAGCCTGGGAGGGCTGACGATTGCGATCGGTATGCTGGTGGATGCAGCAGTGGTGGTAACTGAAAACATCGTGCAGCGGCTGGCCGACGACAAGAGTGACGGAAAACTTCCCAGATTGCATATCGTATATCGGGCCGTAAAGGAAGTTGCAGTGCCCGTGACATCTGGAATCCTGATCATCATCACCGTATTTTTGCCGTTGCTGACTTTGCAGGATCTGGAGGGCAAGTTTTTCGCGCCGGTGGCAATGGCTATCGTTTTCGCGTTGGCCGGCTCCCTGCTGCTTTCCTTCACCGTCATTCCCGTCATCGCATCTTATCTCATCAAGAATGTCAGCCATGAAGAACCTTGGCTGCCGCGTAAGCTGCTGCAAGCATATTCCCCTTTGCTTGAATGGGTACTTAGACATCAGCGGGTGGTATCGATTGGCGCAGTCCTGATGTTGGCGCTGGCTGGCGTGCTCTACACGCAGGTAGGCAAGACATTCATGCCGACCATGGATGAGGGGAGCTTGATTGTCGGCATTGAAAAACTCCCCTCCGTGAGCCTGGAGGAAAGCGCAGCAATTGACTTGAAGATTCATCAGGCACTGATGAAAGAGATCCCGGAGGTGACGGGAGTGGTGGCGCGCGCCGGTTCCGATGAGATTGGCTTGGATCCAATGGGTCTTAATCAGACCGACACTTATCTGCTGCTTAAGCCGCAGAGTGAGTGGCGCATGAAGACAAAGGACGAGTTGCTGGCAGAAATTCGCAAGGTCCTGGATACCCTGCCTGGCATCTCTTACAGTTTTACCCAGCCTATCGAAATGCGCGTCTCCGAGATGATCATTGGCGTACGGGGCGACATTGCGGTCAAAATATTCGGCCCCGACCTTGAACAGCTCAACTCATACGCGACCCAGGTTGAACAAGTGCTCAAGACCATCTCCGGCAATCAGGACGTATATACGGTTCAAAACGATGGGGTGCAATACATGCGGGTGATCGTCGACCGTATGCAGGCAGGCCGCTTGGGCCTCTCGGTGGAAGACGTCCAGGATGCGCTGCGGGTGCAGATCGAGGGCCAGCAGACAGGCACGGTGATCGAAGGCAACCGTCGTACCCCCATCCTGTTACGTGCTTCTGAATCGATTCGGCTGTCACCTGCCGAGTTTTCGGCAGTTCGTATCACTGGAAAAGATGGTATGACGGTTCCTCTGTCCAGTATTGCGACTCTGGAGCGCGCGGCTGGACCAGTCAAAATCGACCGGGAGATGGGTAGCCGCTACAGTGTTGTTATCGCCAACGTCAGCGGCCGCGACCTGGTGGGCTTCGTGCAAGAAGCGCAAGCCAAAGTGGCGCAGAAGCTGAAATTGCCAACCGGCTATCGTATGAGCTGGGGTGGGCAGTTTGAAAACCAGCAACGTGCTGCGGCCCGTTTGGGCGTAGTAGTGCCCATTTCGCTGGGATTGATCTTCGTACTGCTGTTTGCCACTTTCGGGTCGATCAGGCAGGCACTGCTTATTCTCAGCATCATTCCGTTCGCGCTTGTGGGTGGCATCGTGGCCTTGTGGCTGACCGGTGAGTACCTGTCTGTTCCTGCTTCGGTGGGCTTCATCGCCTTACTCGGGATTACGGTGCTCAACGGTGTCGTTCTCGTGGGCTATTTCAATCAGCTGCGACATGAGGGAATGCCGTTGCGCGAAGTCGTAGTCACCGGTGCCAAGCGACGTTTGCGGCCTGTGATGATGACCGCGTCCATCACGGCGTTTGGCCTGATTCCGCTGCTGTTCGCAAGCGGTCCCGGATCCGAGATCCAGCGCCCGCTGGCCATCGTGGTCATTGGTGGCCTAATTACTGCAACCGCATTGACCCTGATGCTATTGCCTATCCTCTATCTTAAGTTCGCTGGCGCCGACAAAGAACCCAGCCAGGAGATCAAGCATGTCTGATTCCATCATCACTATCTTATGTCCACGCAATCTTGAAGAGCAATTGCTGGATTCATTGCTCGTCGCGCCTGACGTCGCTGTGTTTACCAGCGTAACCGTGGCAGCACACGGGGTTGAGCGGGAACGCCTGTCCGCGTCCGAACAAGTTCTGGGGCGTGCGGTCATGACGCAAGTTCAAATCCTCTGCACTGAGCAAGCCAAAGATAAGTTGCTCTCCGGTCTGAAAAACACATTTGCTCGTTCGGGGCTGCGCTACTGGGTGACGGCCGTGTTCGAACAAGGAGAATTTGCATGAATCTTCGTAGCACTTTACTGACAGCGCTCTTTCTGCCGTTGTTCGCGCAAGCCCAAAGCTCCCCCGGCATACCGGACGGTCCGATCCCGGCGCTGGTTGCGCGCCCCCTGTTGGAACAGGATCCCTCCGTTGCTGCTGCGCGGGCCACGCTGGATGCGGCACGTCGAGAATCCAATATTCTTGACGCATCGCCCTATGAATGGACGGCGCGCGCTACCGGCCAGCGCCGTCGTGTCGAAAACGAAGCGAACTCGAATGAGTGGAACGTCGCTCTGGAGCGCACGATCCGCCTGCCCGCCAAGGCGTCGGCAGACCGCAAACTTGGTCAGGCGACGGTGGATGAAGCCGAGGCGCGCTACGGCGAAGCCATGCACGAGGCTGCGCGCGATCTACTGGAGTTATGGATGGCCTGGTTGCAGGCCAATGCCAACTATGAACTCAGCAAGAGCATGCAGCAGTTTGCGGTAGAAAATCTTTCTGCCGTACAGAAGCGTGCGAAAGCCGGTGATGCCGCCAAGCTCGATGTGAGCCTGGCGCAGTCCGAGTTGGCGGAACAGCGTCGACAGACCAACGAAGCCAAGCTTGGTGCTTCATTGACATGGACACAACTGCATAGCCGCTTCCCAGGTTTTGATGGACAGTTCTCCAATTTCCCCAACATCTCCGCGCTGGCGCAGGATTCTGGTTATTTACAAGCCCGAATTCGCGAGCAAAGTGACCGGTTTAAGGCTGCCGAGGCCGCATGGCGAAGCGCAGATGCACAAGCACAGCGCAGCAGAGCCGAACGGACGCCAGACCCCACTCTTGGGGTCTTCAGTGGATCCGAGGCGCGCGGCAGGGAGCGACTCGTCGGCGTATCGATCAGCATCCCGATCCCGAGTGGGTCCCGCAGCGAGAGGGCTATCCAAGCGACGCATGTGGCGGAGGCCAAACGCCAGGAACTTGAGGCTATTCGGAGGCAGATCGGCGCCGAAATCGATTCATCGATCATCACTGTGCAAAGCAACTACGATGGCATGCTACTGGCAGAGGAAAGCGCGAACTCCATGCGTGAGAACGCGCGTCTGATGCAGCGAGCCTACTTGTTGGGTGAGGGCGATTTGCAAGGATTGTTGCTTACCCAACGCCAAGCCGCCACTGCCCAGCAAGGGGCATTGGGAGCCAAGACTTCGGCGATCAGGAGTTATTACCAACTATTGATTGACTCTCATCTGATCTGGGGGCTGGAACAGAACTGACCTGAGCGCCGCCGGCTGATCGATGGAATGCTTGGCAGACGGCCCGGGATATGTATGTTCACGTCTATAGATGATGAAGACGCCCCAAGATATCGTCCGCTGGTTGGCAACCAGACCCAAACTGATGGATCTCTGTAATGAGTTTCCAGAACAATGGGAAATCGCCCAGCAGCAATTGAACGAAGTGATTACAACAGGCAGTCCCGAGGATTTGAGGCGACTGACAGAGAATCCGCCCGAGTGGCCACGGCATCGTAAGGGTTTTCGGCAAGAGGTGCTAACAAAGGCCATGTGGGAGGCGACATACAGGCAGGTTCGATATCAGATGATTTGCTTGGCCGTGAAGGACTGCAGTTTGTCGTTGGCAAGCGGAAATGCCAGAGGAAAAGTGCGCTTCAACTTCTGGAACGGGGGGCTTGCTCAGTGGCTGCTATTCTCCCGCGGGTTGGAACGGAAGATGGTCAGCTTGCGACTATTCAGGCTGATCTGGCCCTTGTTGGGCCAGCGGGAGCTTCTGATGCCGTTGGTATCGTCTAAGGGGATTTACTGTTTTTACAGTCGCGATTTCGTCAGGACTCTTGCAAAGCTGATCGGCCCTAGAAAAACGCTGGAAATAGGTGCGGGCGACGGAACTCTGACACGCTTCTTAAAGGGATGTGGAGTGAAGGTTACCGCAACCGATGATTACAGTTGGGGCCACCGGATAAAGTATCCCTCTGACGTAGTGAAATGCGATGCGGTCTCTGCCCTTGAGCGGTATGCGCCAGAAGTCGTAGTGTGTTCGTGGCCCCCGGCAGAAAATCCGTTTGAGCATCATATTTTTCAGACATCCAGCGTACAGCTCTACATCATGATCGGAAGCCAGTATCAAGTGGCGAGTGGAAGTTGGGGAGCCTATTCTGAACAAGAGAACTTTGAGATGGTGGAGGCAGCAGAATTAGCGAAAATGCTGATCCCCCCTGAGTTGGGATCTGCGGTCTACTTATTCACTCGGATAAAAAGTGTGAAAAATGAAAGCAGAAAATGAATTCCTTCGATTTTCGGTGAGATCGCTTAAGTCGTGTGACGGAGTGCCCCAGTTCGGTGGGGTATGCGCGTCATCTTCAAGGTATTGATATGGGTGAGGTTAATGATGTCTATTCTGTCTAATTTACTTGAGGCCACCAAGGTGGTGCACGCCAGGCACAGCAAGATCGCCGCCTATGTCAGCGCACTCGTGGCGATTCCGATCTTGGTTGCTTGTGCCCATACACATCCGGGCGTCGCCCACTGTACCATTCTGCTGCAGTCCAGCCACTGCGTTGAAGTACCGGTCGAAGAGGAAGTCGTGGCGGCACAGGCCCGTACACTCAATTCAGCACCGGTTGGAAAAGTGGCGATCTACGTGTTGCGGCCCTACGCACAACAGCGCAACACCGTTTCGCAAGTCTTCGTCGACGACCGTCTGGCGGCGACGCTAGGCCCGATGACCTTTTTCCGCATCGTGGCTGAGCAAGGCACGCATCGGATTCGAATTGAAACAACGGGGGTGGCGAACCGGGAGTATGAGATTTCCGGCGACGCTACTACTTATTTGCAATACCAGCTAAGCGAAACCTTCACGACGGTCCGAGGTGAAATTACTGAGCAGACTGAGGCCCAGGCCAGAGCCCGTGTGGCGCGCTTGGATCTGGTGAAATCAGCTGGTGCGCTTCCTTAGCAGGTGGCCAGCGGCATTTTCTTGGAATCTGCCAGCCTCTTCGATGTAGCCTTGCACCGTTCCGTCATGGCGCCAGCCGCCTTGGCGCTTGATGTCCCGAAAGTCTGCGCCGGCGCGATAAGCGCTGGTCGCCATGCCCCGGCGCAGGCTGTGACTGGAAAGATCCGGTACATAGTCCAGTCCCGCCATACTTGCGCAATCAGCCAGGATCGCGTTGATGCTGGCGGGGTGGATGGCGTGCTCGCCTAGCATCGCCCATTTGTTAATGGAACGGAATACCGCTCCGTCGCCAATTCCTGCGGTCTCCAGCCAACCTCTCAGAGCGGTCGCTGGGCAGCACGGGCCGGCACCGTAGGGAATCGCCTTGACGATCCCCTGGCCTTGTTGGTCTGTCTTGGAGCGCTGCAGCGTCACGATCAAGCCATCCGGCTCCCATGCAAGATCAGAAACCTGCAATCCTGCGAGCTCACTTCGCCGAAAGCCGCCAAAGAAGCCCAGCTGCAGCAGCGCGCTGTCCCGCTTAGCCTTGAGGGTATCCACGGAATCCAACTTCACGATGATCTTTTCAAGATCCTCAATCGGGAGGGCCTTGGCCTGCTTTTTGGGGCGTCCGTGGGTGCGCCCAATGCCTTTCAGGGTCTTGCGGACCGTCGGGGTGCCGGCAGGATCAGCAAAGCCTTGGTAGAGATGCCATTGCGACAAGGCCGTCAGGCGCAAGGCCAGGGTACGCGCATTGAGGCTGCTGGCATGGGCTAGCAGGTAGCGGATGACTGCATTCTCGTCAGCCGGCAGGATGCCACCCCAGGCCAGGAAATGCCGAATGGCGGAACGATAGGTGAGCCGGGTATTTTCGGACGTCGCTGCGGCGAGGAAATCCCTATGGGCCGCTTCAACATCTGCGGGCAATAGCGTACCGGCAGTCATCGCATTGCTAATGGCAGGGATAATCTCAGAGGGAGGCAATTTGTCGCTCATTTTGGCTCATGTACCGCAACGGGGCGTCATAAACGATGAATGACGCACTATAACATTCCATAACGCTTCTTATAGATAGTTATGGAGGAGATTTTCTCACGGATTTTGAATTGTATTTAAACGTATTATTACGTATAACGTAATACGATATCTTATTCAATGGAGGTCCCATGGCCCGTGCAGGCATCCTCTACTCACAAGTCGCCAAAGCAGCCTCGCAGCTGGCCGCCGCTGGCAAAGCACCCACCATCGACACGGTTCGCGAAGCACTCGGAGATACGGGAAGCAAGAGCACGATCGCCCCGATGCTCAAGCGCTGGAAGACCGAACATCAGGAAGTGGTTGCCGGCGGCGACACAGGCTTACCAGTCGATCTGGTGGAGGCCGTCAAGGGCGTCTACCAGCGGCTTCAGGATGATGTCACCAGGCAGTTGGAGGGGGCCAACGAGGCACACGAGCAGGCCCAGGCGGCCATGCGCAATCAGAGAGACGCAGCCCTGGCCGCCGAAGCCCAACTCCGCCAAGTCCACACTACCTTGGTCCGAGACCACACTCAGACCCAACAAACCTTGGCGAGATGCCAGCAGGATCTGCAGGCCAATGCGCTTGCGCTCACGGCCGCCCGGACTGAGAATGCCGGCCTTCAGCAGCGGCTGACTGATCGTGCCGCCGAGGCTCATGCCTTGAACAAGCAATTGGCGCAGACTCGCACCCAGTTCGAGCACTTCCAGGAGGCGGCGGTGCGCCAGCGCGCCGAGGAGCGGCAGGCTTTCGAGCAGCGTCTTTCGCGCCTCGAGCAGGAAAATATCGCCGGCCAGCGGCGCCAAGAGGCCCAGCAAGTGACGCTTGGCCAACAGGAGGCCACGTTAGCGCACCAGGTGAGCGAACTAGAACGGCTTCGCGGTGCACTGACGGAAGCGCACGCTGAATTGCACCAGGTTCGCTCGGAGCGAAACCAGCAAGCCGCTCAACTCCAGGAGCTGACTGTGGCACGAGTCGACGCAGAGCGACGATTGGACATGGCGCAACAGGCAGTCATCGAGGCCAAGGCCAGCGCTGCGGCTGCAGGCAAACAAATTGAAATGCTGGCCAGTCAGTTGGCTACCGCAGAACTCAAGGCCAACCAGGTCGAGCGGGACAAGGTAGCGTGGATTGAGAAGATACTCGCGCAGCGTGCTACAACAGGTGATCAATAGAGCGTTACCCCGGTAATGTAAAAATAGGCCAAATGAGCACAGAGAATACGTCCGAAAACCGGACGAACTTGCTTTCGGCAGCGATTTTATCGGCTCACACTAAGGCTAACTTCACAATTATCGGGATGGTCTCAGATCTGAAACCACTTTGGACGGTGGTTCGCAAGCACTTAGGATTCGATCCATCGGCCATTGCCGATACCGACCTGCAGACTATTCTAACTGGCATGCTTGCCACGGTTGAGGGCATCGCAGCATTGCGTACTCATGCCAGTTCAGCGCATGGTGCTGGCGTTACGTCCTATCGTATTGAGCCCCGTCATGCTCGACTCGCCATCCATGCGGCACACACTATTACCTTGTTCGCACTGGAGACCTGGGAAAAGCGGCGTAAGAGCGCAGGCTAATTGTTTCGCAAGATCACCACATACGCTGGTCGGCTACGCGAACAGGCACAAGGGCTAATGCTGCAAGTTAGGCCCGACAAAGGAACAGCATGATGCAAATCGGAACTCTATAATTCCATGAATCCACTACGTGAGCGCATCCGAGAAGAACGAGAAATTTTCCGCATGACGAGCCACCGAGCATTCCGGCGGAAGCGATTCATTTCGAAGAAAGATCTACGTCCTCTTCGGGTTGTAATTCGACGATCAATGCCCTTGAAACCAAATCCAAAGTGGGGTGCAGTAAAAAGCGCCCAAAGGGCCTGCTAGTGCTTTTAGGAGACTTCCTCATCTCCCGCGCGCAGTAGCCCCAAAGTTTGCGCTCCCATTTCCTTCAACTTCTGATGGGATAATGGGCCTAGGCAGCTAATATGGCTGGCTCCAGATTTTTTGCTCACGAATAAGGGATCAGGTGGACTCAAAGAAAACAAGTAAGACTGCGAACGACGGCCAGCACCTGAGTGATACGCTGAGGAAGGCCTCTGACGCAGTAACTGCGCTCAACATATCTATCCCGAAACTAGATCTCAATTTGACTCCTTTCTCTGATCTGGCCAAGCTTTCCAAGATCAATTTTCCGTCACTTCCAGCCATTGACAATCTCGCTCGTGAATGGAAGATGCCTCTTGCTGTAACGGCGTTCTCCAATCATCTGGGCCTTGACCACCTTCTGCCGACCGCGTATTTGAACGCACTGCCTGCCCTAAAATTTCCTAGCCTGTCGCTCCCCAGCCTCGATTGGACCAACCTCAATGAGCGGTATGAGCAAACATTGAGATTCGCTGCGCTCAACAATTGGTTTATCCAGCCTGAGACCGGGATTTCTTTCCTGAGTCAAATTGAGAAGTGCAAAGCTGATGTGGCGACCTTGGATCTGCTCTTTTCCAAGATGACGCGAGAACTAGCTTCAGACATTGAATCCCGCCTGCTCAAGGAGCATCCTCGCCATGCAGCTCAAATCGCAGAGTTATTCCGACTACACAAGGAGGGACGCTACATCTCGTCAATCCCACTTACGTTGGTCGTGGCTGAAGGCATTGCACACGCTGTCTCAAACAAGTCCATTTTCAATCTTTCAAAAAACGCTCCGGAAATTGCCTCATGGCTCAAGACAAAGGATCTGAGCTCGATGGCCAAAGCTTTTTTGGCTTCATTCGATGAGCAATTCCCGATGAGTAAACCCAGGCCCGGAAAGCTTTCACGCCACAAGGTCTTACACGGAATCGATCCAGACTATGGGACTGAATTGTTTTCTCTGCAGGCCATATCGCTTTTGGGATTCGTGGGCTGGGCGTTTGCGTGCGACGGACTAGTCACCGACTCTCGTGCCGAAGAGTGAGGCTGGGGACTATAAACAACCACGAGTATTTTTATTCATACCAGCCTGGTATTAGGAGTCCACTGCTTAAGCCGGATCAGTTGCACTAACAAATCAACAAGGTCGAGATAGGATTAACCGATGAAGTTCGCCAACGCCACGCGCAACCAGCACTTTGTCTCTCAGTCGGAGCAAAGGATGAACGCTTACTCCAGGGACAATATCTACGAGTTTTCGATTCTGCAGCGGGGCGTTGCCGAGGACATCCGTCCGTCAGAACCAGTGCCGAGAGCGATTGGCCGTAACCTGGCCATAGATGACTTGTTCAGCTTTGACGTTGCGCCCAAAGCTAAACTTCGAGAGAACTTCGAGGAGTTATTTCAGCAGTACGAAGTCACAGTCTCGACCCTAACAGGAAGCCTACTCGAAAAAGTCGCCGCGAAGTCGCCAAATGTAGTAGCCGAACTGACTGATCTATTCGCAGCGAAGCTAATGAATTTTGCACGCAACCCCTATTGCGTCCAGAAAATGTTGAACACATTCCCCGCCTTCAAGGGCATGCGCCCTACCGATCCAGAGCAAAATAGCCTTTTGGAAAAGGTGCTTATCGGTCGTAAGCCACGGCAGAAGTACATCTGTGAGCAGCTTGGAGTCACAGATGTCCAGTATCGTGAATGGCTTGCGACGCTCTTCATGCTGCTGACGGATTTTCGACAAGGTCAGCCGAACTTTCTGGACCAAGCTGTTGCAGGGCTATTTAACTCCGGAGAGACATCCGCCGCTGCCATGGTTTGCACCTACACGACTGAGAGCGTTCTTTTGTCTGACCGGGCGATGACATCAAACCTTCAAAGCGCGAGTGCGAACGGCTTTGACTTCAACCTGTGCAGCACGGCGTTTGTACGCTACGTTTTTATGGACAAGGCCGTTGCACTGAAGGGGAGAGCGCATCCGTCCTTTATTAAATCCACTCTCGAATTTAGTAAGAGGCATGAGCCAGTGCTGAGTCTGTGCTACGAGAACGACAACCTAGAAATACTGAAAAACTACAACTGGCATGTCATCAACCAAAGCCATGAGCGAGTTTTCTGTGCCTCGAAAACGGTACTACTTTGAACGCAGTACAAACACCGCTCGCCATACCGGCTAATTCGAATTCACCAACATCTTTTGCCGCAGTGCTAGCCCGTCGCTCGAATTCAGATGCGTCTGAGATGGCCTCCGCAGCCCAATTTATTTTATCCGCGAGGGCATCATTTTTCTCTTTTCTCCGCTTAAATGGAGGTACCTGCGGCCGATCCTCCGTATTCGAGCATCAGTCTGCGCAATATTGGAAGGCGGAGAAAAGACATTTAGAAGGGGAGCGGAAGATACGGGCATTGAGAAGATCAACTGATTTTGATGATCAGGCCGGTCGATTTTACGATTGAAGAGAAGAGATTTGGATATTCAATAACATCCATAAAAATCAATCACTTAACACAATTCCTGCGAAAAAAACCGTAATCCCGGCCGATCCTCCTTAGGGGGGTTACCGCTGTGCAGCACCGTTCTAAATAGCCACAATGCCTTAAGTTTGACGGCGTATATATCCAAAACGCTTAACGTACAGATTTTTCCGTTTGCTCAGTTCCCCCCTTATACAAATCGGAGGTCAAGAAGGCACGCGACACGCTGCTGGCCATGGGACGACGCCCCTCTGTGGATGCCGTACGCATCGAGTTGGGCAATACCGGGTCGAAGACCACGATTCACAAGTATCTCAAGGAATTGGAGGAAGAAGACGGCGCAACGGCGGTGCCATCGCGTACGATCAGCGAGGCCTTGCAGGATCTCGTGGAACGGCTTGCCGCGCAGCTCCAGGCCGAAGCGGATGCGCAGGTACGCTCTGCCAAATTTGAAGCCGATTCCACCACAGGCCGCTTGCAGGCTGAATTGGAGACCTTGCGTATGACGGCGGCCGACTTGTCAACGCGATTGGCAAAGGCCGACGCTGCGCGACTACATGAGATCCAAGCTCACGAGCACACTCGTGCTCAGTTCCAGGAGCAGACGGCCGCAAACCGCGCGCTTGAGGTGCAAGTGCGCGCCCTTCAAGAGCGCCTTGTGGAAAACGAACAGCACCGCCACTCTTTGGAAGAAAAACACCAGCATGCCCGGGAGGCTCTTGAGCACTACCGAACGGCAACCAAAGAACAGAGAGAACAGGATCTGCGGCGCCATGAGCAGCAAATTCAGACCTTACAGGCCGAGTTGCGCCAGCTCAGACAGGAGGCCATCGTCAAACAAGAGGAAGTGACCCGCGTTAACCAAGAAGGCGTGCGACTCGTAGCGGAGCTGTCGCATGCACAGCAAGCGCTCTATGAGCAACGCAGTGTCGCAGCACGACTTCAGCAAAAACTAGACACGCTACAAGAGGTGGCAAATCGAAATCAGATGCTGGAATCCCAGTTGGCTGATCGAACCGCTGTCAACGAGCAGCTGCAGGCGAGCTTGGCCCATGCGGAGCAAGAAAATGTGACGGCAGCCCAGCTGCTGCAAAAAGCAGAGATCGAACGTGCGGCACTACAGGCAAAGCTGGAGGCACATGAAAGCCTTAGTGCCGAATTGCGCGCTCATTTGAGAGACCCCGGCCCGGGACCTCGAAAAAATAGGCAATCAGAGTCTTAACGACCTTTTCAAGCTGACGCTTAGCCTCTTGCTCCGCGCAGGCGCAGCGCGTTCGCGATCACAGATACGGAGCTCAAGCTCATCGCCAAGGCCGCCAACATCGGTGACAGAAGTTGCCCTGTAAAGGGATAAAGCACGCCTGCAGCCAGGGGAATGCCCAAGGCGTTGTAGAGAAAAGCAAAGCCCAGATTCTGACGCATGTTGCGCACGGTTTCTACCGACAATCCTCTCGCACG
>Ga0209414_1000104_pt1 | contig 35854 bp, 39 predicted proteins | sample LakVidmifraction_4_FD_181154 | JGI IMG/M metagenome (GOLD analysis project Ga0209414, IMG submission 181154) | Hypersaline microbial communities from Lake Vida, Antarctica - Brine Hole Two &gt;0.2 micron (SPAdes) (version 2) | ecosystem: Environmental > Aquatic > Non-marine Saline and Alkaline >...
TGAACCAAATGCCATTAACGGATTTGTAGTCGCAATTGCCGTATGGGAAATGGAGATGTTTGGTAAAAAAATGGAATTTGTCTGGTTAAAATCCGCTTTGGAAATATGATAATCTTCTTCTGAAATTTTAATTGAATAATTGTTCTTTTCAACCTTTTCCAACACCTCATCAAGAGAAATTATTTCTTGTTGTGCGTTAATAATTAATATGTTAAAAAGAAAAAATAATATGAATACACTTTTTTTTAGTTGCATAGATTTGTTTTTTTGTTCGACGCAAAAGTAGTTGGGATAGAAACGTAAAGCAGTCATAAACGTTACAGAGATATGTAACATTTAAGACACGAAGTTATCTTGTAACAACCTACTTGTGAAGTTACTGAAAAGAACCTCAATAATAAAATGATTTTGATAAAAAATCTTTGTGTAATTAAGAAAGTAAATTGGCAATAATCTTTGTTTTGGGAGATTTTTCCAAAATAATTTTGATAAATACAGTCAAAGGTATGGCCATAATTAAACCTGGAATTCCCCAAATGTATCCCCAAAGCATCAGCATCACCAAAATGGCAATAATGTTGATTGAAAAGGATCTTCCCATAAATACAGGTTCTAAAATACCGCCAAACAAAACCTGAACACCGGTTATTGAAAGTATAAAAAAGAATAAAATACTTGTGGGATCCAGTTGTACAAAGGCAAAAAGTGCCAATAAAATAACGGTGACAAATGAACCAATCATTTGGACGAAATTGATTATGAAAGCGAATAATCCCCAAAATATAGGAAAATTCACGTCAAAAAACACGCAAGCTAAACCAGTGCCGATTCCTGTCAAAAGGCTTACAAATATTTTTACTTTTATGAATGTTCTTAAGTCTTTTTCAATTTTCATGAAGGTTTTTACGGAAGCGTACTTTTGTTTAAGAATGGTGTTATTCAGTAATTTTTCAAAATTAATAGACTCTGCAAGCCATAAAACAACAAAGAAGGCTGTCATTAATGTCATGGAAAGTGTTTTGCTGATAAAGTTTGCTATAAAACCGAAATTTTTTTGCAGTGTTTCTTTCTGAAGAAAACTTGAAAATACATTTTCACTTTGATTAAAGTATTCAACACCGAAAAAATTCTCGATTGTGACAAGTAAATCAGAGACTTTCATTTCCGCTTTCTCTAAAAAAAACGCGTCAGTTGCCAAAATTTCTTTACTGGACAGTTTAACCAATTCTCCGCCAATTTTAAACAATATACCAAAAATGAGAATAATCACAAAAATACTGATGAATTTTGGAACCCTTCTTCTGTTAAACCATCTCATTAACGGTAAAAATAACAATGCAATAAACATTGATGCTACGAGAGGAACGAAAATAAAGGACAATATTTTCAGCAAATAAAAAATAAACGGAATTACAATAATCAGTAAAAGGATATTTGTTGTTTTTTTATCTTCCATAGTCTCTAATTAAATAACGTGGTTTTGTGAATCATTAAAAAAGCTACTGCTATTTGCCCTTTAAGGTTTCACCTTTTAATTTTTCATTTTCCACCGTTGGGTTGCTTACATGGATGAGGTTTTTTCCTTTTCTTACCTTCATGTTTAAAGCTTCTACACCTAGTGAGAATGCGATGGCAAAATATAAATAGCCTTTAGGGATTGCACCAACTTGCTGATTAAATATTTCTGCATGAGACAAATGGGCCCCTTCCGTAATAAGCATAAAACCTATTAAAATTAAAAAAGACAAGGCCAGCATTTGAATAGTTGGGTGTGCATTTACGAACCTGCCAACAGGATTGGCAAAAACCATCATTATAACCATGGAGATTACAACTGCGGTAACCATAATAATTAAAGCGCCTTTTATTCCGTTGGTCATGCCCACGGCAGTTAAAACAGAATCAAACGAAAAAACGATGTCAATCATTACAATTTGTAAAATCACACCCTTAAGTGTAGAAAACTTTATTTTATTTGGACTGGTTGCGTCATGATGCTCCATGCCTTCAACTTTATCTCGAATTTCGCTGGTGCTTTTATACAATAAAAAGAGTCCGCCCAAAATTAAAATGACGCTTTGCCCCGTTATTCCGAATTTTAACCAAGATAAATCAACAGCGTAAAATGGGTTTTTCATAGAGATTAAATAGGAAATCCCGAATAAGAGCATAATTCTAAAAATCATTGCTAAAAACAATCCAATTCTGGTAGCTTTTTTTATTTGGTTTTCAGGTAGTTTTCCAGCAGCAATAGAAATAAAAATAATGTTGTCTATCCCCAAAACAATTTCTAAAAAAGTAAGTGTCAACAGCGCTATCCAGGCCTCTGGATGTAAAAATATTTCCATGTTTTTTTAGTTTGATTTTTTTGTAATCTCACCTTTTTGTACATAGTTGGAATTCCCAATCACAGCTTCAAATTCATAGGAATCGTCCTTAATACTTGTAATCTTTATATGAATGGGATCTTCGTCAATGGCTGTTTTTGGATTCAACATTTTAAGGGTATAGTTAAAATTATTTTTCCAGGAAATCGAAAGTGTGTCAATCCTATCTTCATATTTTTCGATTTGAATTGAATCTTTCCTTATGATAATGGATTTTTCATAGCCTTTACCGGCTGGAATTTCAAATATTCCCGATTTAAAACGATCGGCACTTGGCGTTGTTTCCAATTTAATAGTATCTGAATTTGGCGCTGCTTTTTTATCTTTACAAGAAAACAGGGTTAAAAGCAACAGGGGTAACAGTATTAATTTTTTCATTAGATTCCGGTATAATTACTTGGAGTTATAGATTTTAATTCTTTTTTTATGGCGTCTGAAACCGTTAAACCATCAATAAAATCGGCCATTGATTTTTGGGTGATTTTTTCATTGGTTCTTGTCAGTCCTTTTAACGCTTCATACGGATTTGGATACGCTTCCCTTCTCAAAATAGTTTGGATGGCTTCCGCAACCACTGCCCAATTATTTTCTAAATCTTCTGCAAACTTTTCTTTGTTGATGATTAATTTTTCCAGTCCTTTTAAAGTTGAATTAAAGGCAATAATGGTATGCGCAAAAGGAACACCAATATTTCTGAGTACGGTTGAATCGGTTAAATCGCGTTGCAGTCTGGATAAAGGCAGTTTGGCCGACAAATGTTCAAAAAGCGCATTCGCAATTCCTAAGTTTCCTTCAGAATTTTCAAAATCAATCGGATTTACTTTATGTGGCATTGCAGAAGAACCCACTTCGCCTTCTTTAATTTTTTGTTTAAAATAATCCATAGAAACATAGGTCCAAATGTCTCTGTCAAAATCAATAAGAATCGTATTGATACGTTTTAACGCATCAAAAATCCCTGCCAAATGATCATAATGTTCAATTTGTGTGGTTGGAAAAGAATGGTGTAATCCCAAAATATTTTCCACAAACCGGGTTCCGAAAGCTTTCCAGTCTGTTGTTGGAAACGCCACTTTGTGGGCATTAAAATTTCCTGTTGCGCCACCAAATTTTGCCGCAAAAGGAATGTTCTTAAGTTGTTTTAATTGTTGCTCAATACGTTCAATAAAAACGGCGATTTCCTTTCCTAAACGTGTTGGCGATGCCGGTTGTCCGTGCGTTCTTGCCAGCATTGGAATTTCTGCCCAATCGGTTGCCAATTGATTCAGTTTGTTTAAAAAAAATTTCAATTCCGGATAATAAACATCCTCAAATGCATCTTTTAAAGATAATGGAATTGCAGTGTTGTTGATGTCCTGAGATGTTAATCCGAAGTGAATAAATTCCTTATATTTATGAAGCTGTAAAGCATCAAATTTTTCTTTGATAAAATATTCTACGGCTTTAACATCGTGATTGGTAATTTTCTCAATATCTTTAATCTTCTGTGCATCTTCCGTAGAAAAATTACCATAGATTTTTCTTAATTCTGCAAAAAGTGCCCCATCAAAATCGGCCAGCTGCGGAAGCGGAATTTCACATAAAGCGATAAAATAGTCAATTTCAACTTTTACGCGATATTTGATAAGCGCTTCTTCAGAAAAATACAACGATAAAGGCTCAACTTTGTTTCTGTATCTGCCGTCAATTGGCGAAATGGCATTTAAATTGGTTAGAGACATTTTTTGGTTTTGTGTTGAAAAGTGTAAAATTAATGAAATTAACCCAAAATTTGGATATTTATTTCTTGTTTATAAGGTCTAATGTAATCTTTCCCCGAGCTTTATAAGCAGCACTTTCTTTTGTGATGTTTTGTTGAAGAATTATTTTCAATTCCTCATGAACCCAAGGGTAATTTTTGCCGAATAAAAATAAAATAGTCATGGCATACGCTTTAGGGGCAACTTTGTGTTCTCCAATCAGCCATTCAAATCCGGATTCAATGATAGCATCTATTTCTGATTTTGTGAGTAATTCTTTAACTAAACTGTCTTTTTTTGAAGTGTATGCCAAGGCTAAAAAGTTACAAATTTTTGAAATGGGACGAACAGCACTGTCAAATTTTACTTTGCTGATATTTTCTGTAAAGTAGTCTAAGTGTGGCGCTAACCAATCTAATTTCTCAGCACAAACAAATTCCAATACCCAAGCCGCTTTTATGGAAGTTTTGTGATTAACTTCGAAGACAGTTTCAAGTAAATGAGGGAAAAGTTTCTTATTTTTCAATACTAAATTTGCGACCCTTAAACGATTAACCCGTTTCGCATTTTCAATTGAATTAATCTGGTTAATTAAAAATTCCTTATTCATTCTTTTCTTTATCTTTCTTTTTCGGCGATAATTTATAAAGTAAATAGGCAAAACCTACAACTACATGCAGAATAGCGACAACCATAATGGTATAAACCCAAAAATTTGAAATTTCCATAATTAAAAATTATTATAAATTTACAAAAAGATTAGCATATCTTTAATCTTTTAAATTTACGGATTATGAGGTCTACAATTTTAATACTTATCACGCTTTTGTTTAGCCTTTCAGGTGTTTCTCAACAAGTTTATAATAAAAAACAACCATTTGCGCATACTTTTTCCATAGTTGCCAGGGATACGGTTACTGGTGAAATGGGCGTTGCGGTGCAATCGCATTGGTTTTCAGTGGGAACTTCAGTGATTTGGGGAGAAGCAGGAGTTGGCGTTGTTGCAACGCAATCGTTTGTAAATCCGTCTTTTGGCCCAAGAGGTTTGAGTTTGCTGGAAAATGGGTTGACGCCAAAAATGGCTGTAGAATCGTTACTGGCACTGGATGAAGGCCGGGATGTTCGTCAGTTGGCAATTTTGGACGTGAATGGAAATGTGGAAGCGTATACGGGGAAAAATTGCATTGAAGCAGCCGGACATCTAGTTGGTACTCAATTTTCTGTTCAGGCGAATTTAATGGATAAAAATACCGTTTGGCCTGCCATGGCTGAAGCTTTCAAAAAATCAACAGGAAGTTTGGCCGAACGTATGTTGGCGGCCATGGAAGCAGCTCAAAAGGAAGGCGGCGATATTCGCGGCAAACAATCTGCTGCAATCTTGGTGGTTAAAGCTAAAAGCACAGGAAACAGCTGGGAAGATAAAGTGGTGGATTTGCGTGTGGAGGACAGCGAAAATCCTTTAAAGGAAATGCGCCGTTTGCTCACCATTCATACTGCTTATGATTTTATGAATAAAGGCGATTTGGCGGTAGAAGTTGGCGACAATAAATTGGCGAAAGAACATTATATGAAAGCCCAGGAATTAAATCCGGATAATTTGGAAATGAAATATTGGTATGCCGTAACTTTGGCAAATAATGGAGAGTTAAAAGAAGCCAAGGCTATTTTCAAAAATATCTTTAAACAAAACAGCAAGTGGAAAGAATTAACGCCAAGATTGATAAAACCTAAATTATTAATGATTTCTGAAGAACAATTACAAGAAATTTTAAAACTATAACCTATGAAAAAAGTATTATTCGCAATTTTAGCAGTATTCATTTTAATTCAATTTATACGACCTGCAAAAAATGATTCAAAAAACGAAACCAATGCAATTTCCACAGTGATGGAGATTCCTGTTGAAGTGAATAAAATTATCCAAACATCTTGCGCCGATTGTCATACAAATTCCACAAAATATCCTTGGTACAATGAAATCGCACCCGCATCCTGGTATTTGTCCCAACATGTTAAGGAAGGAAAAGAACATTTGAATTTTTCTGAATGGACAGCTTATAATAAAGATCAGCAAGAACATCTTTTAAAAGATTTAAAAGAAGTTTTAAATGAACGGGAAATGCCTTTGGAAAGTTATTTGTTGATTCATAAGGACTCAAAATTGACAGAGAATCAATACCAAATATTCTATGATTGGGTAAACACCATAAAAGTTGAATAAAATCAAACAATCATGAAAAAGCTACATTTCAAAAGTCTATTTATTTTTATGATATTCATTGTGTCAGGAACTGCAATAGCGCAAGAAAAAATAAATCAGTTGGATGCGCAGGGAAGACGCACCGGCGTTTGGAAAAAATATTATGACAATAAGAATATTCGTTATGAAGGCCAGTTTAAGGCAGGCAAGGAATTAGGTGTTTTTAACTACTATGGCGAACTGAATTCCAAACAACCTGTTATTGTTAAAACATTTTCTGAAGCTAATGATACAGCGCAAGTAACCTATTTTTATGATGGTGGAACATTGCAAAGCGAAGGAAGTATGAAAGGCACAAACAGGATTGGTAAATGGCTATATTACAATACTGACGGTAAAACCATTGTTTCTGAAGAAAATTATGAAAACGGATTGCTTAATGGCACGGCTACAACCTACTTTTCAACAGGAAAAATCACTGAAATTTTAAATTATAAAAATGGGAAATTGCATGGAAATGGGCTTCGATATTCCTCGGAAGGGATTTTATTGGATGATTTGCAATATAAAAACGGAAAATTGCATGGGCCTGCAAAATATTATGATGTTGAAGGAAAACTCGTTCGTAAAGGTTATTATGAAAATGATAAAAAAGTTGGGAATTGGGAATACTTTGAAAATGGAGAACCAATTAATCCGTCTAAAATAAAGGAATAATTAAAAAATAAAACAAATTGGACATCGAAAAAATTTTTAGCAACAATAAAAAGTGGATTAAAGAAAGGCTTCAAATTGACGAAAACTATTTCAAAAACTTGTCTACCGGCCAAAAACCCGAAATTCTATATATTGGTTGTTCAGACAGTCGTGTTTCCGCAGAAGAACTGATGGGCGTTCAGCCTGGCGATGTATTTGTACATAGAAATATCGCCAATATGGTTCCAAATACCGATTTAAATGTGATGTCTGTTATCAATTACGCGGTAACCCACTTAAGGGTAAAACATTTGGTGATTTGTGGCCACTATTACTGTGGCGGTGTAAAGGCGGCTATGCAATCGGAAGATCTGGGAATTTTAAATCCATGGTTACGGAATATACGTGACGTTTACCGATTGCATAAAAGTGAACTTGATATAATAACCTGTCAAGATGAAAAATACAACAGACTGGTAGAATTGAACGTACAGGAACAATGTGTAAATGTTTTAAAAACGGCTGATGTGCAAAAAGCTTTGCTTGAAAAACGAATCACCGTTCACGGTTGGGTTTTTGATATTCATTCAGGGGAATTGATCGATTTAAAAATTGATTTTGAAAAAATACTGCAAGACATAAGAGAAATTTATCGTTTGCATTAACAAGCTTTTTTAACATCAATTTTATATGAATTTAAAACCGATTATTTCGGCAAAATGGCTTTTTGAAAATCTGCAAAATCCAAATCTTGTTATTTTAGACGCCAGTCCGAGGGAAAATAAATCCAATTTAATTCCTGAATTTATGAATATTAAAATAGAAGGTGCCCGCTATTTTGATATGGAAAGGGTGTTTTTCGATAAGGAAAACGTCCTTCCAAATATGATTCCAAATGAAAGGGTTTTTGAAGAAGAATGCCTGAAATTAGGGGTTAATAATGATAGTTTAATTGTTGTTTATGATAATTTGGGAATTTACACAAGTCCGAGGGTATGGTGGCTATTTAAGGTGATGGGACATGCCGATATTGCTGTTTTGGACGGCGGATTGTCAGCTTGGAAAAAAGAGCATTACCCAACAGAATCAATTGCAAAAAACAAAACTTTTTCAGGAAATTTTACGACAAAATATCATGCTGATTTGGTTGTTGATGCCAATACTTTACTGAAAAATATCGATGCAAAAAATTTATTGGTTGTTGACGCCCGTTCCCAAGAAAGATTTAACGGCCTTGTCCCTGAACCACGAGAAAATATGTCGAGCGGCCATATTCCAAATTCCATAAACCTTCCATTTGAAAAAGTATTGAATCAGGGAAAAATGAAACCTGAAAATGAATTGAAGAAAATTTTCAAAAATTTAAATATTGAAAATCAACCTTTGGCTTTTACTTGCGGCTCCGGAATAACTGCTTGTATTATTTTGCTGGCAAGCGAACTGATTTTTGAAAATAAAAATGTTTTATATGATGGTTCTTGGTCTGAATGGGGACAAATGGGTAAATTTCCTGTAGAAAAATAATAAGATATTTTCAAGCAATCCATAATAAACGCAGGTGAAAAATATTCTTGAAATTCAACAACAGTTTTTATTGGATTAGGACAGATAAAAAGACCCGTCAAGCATTGGGTAACAATTTATAATGCAGTAATTTAAGAGATTTTTACAGGTTAAAAAATAATTTTTTAAAAAATTGGGGATTTAAAAATTAATTATTACATTTGTTTCTAATATTATTTTAAAATTTTTAAAAGATGAGTAAAGGGACAGTAAAATTCTTCAATGAAGCTAAAGGTTTCGGATTTATTAAAGAAGAAGGTTCGGACAAAGAACATTTTGTACACATTTCTGGATTAATCGACGAAGTACGCGAAGGTGACGAAGTTGAATTCGATTTACAGGAAGGTAAAAAAGGATTAAACGCAATTAATGTAAAAGTTATTTAATATATAATTACCTTTTTACAAAGTAGAGTCTGTCATTTATTTGACAGACTTTTTTTGTACTATATTTTTCTTTTGAGTGCTTCAATATTAGAGGATTTTATTAAAAATAGAAATATTTTAAAGCTATAACTTTAATATTTGTTAGGTAAACTAAAGTAATAGCCTTAAATTTGCACTAATATTATTTGAAATCATTCATAATCAGTTGTAATACTGATTTTATATTGAGGTTGCAAATGCAAATCTTTTAATAATTGAAGGTTTGTAAAAACTTAAAAATGCAATATCGCCTGTTACTGCTCCTAAATAAAAGTTTTCTGAGTATGTTCTATAATTTATAAAGAAAAAAATAATGACAAAAAAACACCTGCTTTTATTTAAATATGGAGGAAATTCCATGACCAATCAGCCGCTTAAAGAACAAGTGCTAAAAAACATATGCGATTTAAAAGAAAAAGGATACCAAGTGGTGATTGTTCATGGAGGCGGTCCTTTTATCCAACAAACTTTGGAAGAAGTGCATATAGATTCTGAGTTTATTGACGGACAGCGAAAAACAACTCCAGAGGCCATGGAATATGTAGAAATGGCGCTTAAAGGAAAAGTTAATGGCAGCCTGATTTCCATAATCAACGCAATGGGGAATAAGGCCGTTGGACTATCAGGCAAAGACGGACAAATAGTAACCGCCAAAAAACGTTTACATCAACAAATAAAAAGCGGAAAGGCAGAAATGGTAGATTTAGGACAAGTTGGGGATGTAGCAAGTGTTGATGTTACTTTAATTGAATTGTTATTGGAAAATGATTTTATTCCGGTAATCACCTGTATTGCTTCCGATAAAAATGGAAACGACTATAATATTAATGGGGATCTGTTTGCGGGTCATATTGCAGGCGCACTGTCAGCAGAACAATATATTATTTTAACAGATGTTGACGGATTAATGCTTGATAAGGACAATCCTGCTTCCATGATCCCTGAACTTAAAGTAGCCGAAATAAATCATCTTAAAGAAATAAAATGTATTCAGGGCGGAATGATCCCTAAAATGGATTCTTGTGAAATAGCCTTAGAAAAAGGAGCTAAACTGGCAAGAATCATCAATGGAACAGTCCCTGAACAGATTTCATCCCTTTTTGAAAATCAAAAATTGGGAACCATCATCACCGCATAATTTAAAGAACTTAGACCATGACACAAAAAAATAATGAAACATTCAATAAACTTGATAAAAAGTATTATTTACAAACTTTTAAACGCTACCCGTTAACATTTGACCATGGGAAAGGTTCTCATATTTGGGATGTTGAAGGCAATGAATATATAGATATGCTGGGAGGTATCGCTGTTAATAGTGTTGGCCATTGTCATCCTAAAGTAGTAAAAGCAATTCAGGATCAGGCAGCTAAATTAATTCATATTTCAAACTTTTATTTGAGTGAACCACAAGTGATGCTTTCTAAAAAGCTGGTTGAATTATCGGGTTTAGATCGGGTGTTTTTTGCGAATAGTGGAGCGGAATCTGTTGAGGGCGCTATTAAAATAGCCCGGAAATATGCACATAGTATTGGAAGAGGGGGAAACATTATTTCTTTTGAAAACTCATTTCATGGACGCACATTGGCAACCATTGCATCAGGTAAAAAAGCATATCAAAAAGGATTTGAGCCAATTCCGCAGGGATTTTCTCAGGTGCCTTTTAATAATATGGAAGCTTTAGAAAAAGCGGTCGATAACAATACGGCAGCCATAATAATTGAGCCAATTCAGGGAGAAGGAGGCGTTAATGTAGCGGATAAAACTTTCCTTGAGGCGTTGAGAGCTTTTTGTGATGAACAACGTATTGTGTTGATTTTCGATGAAATTCAGTGTGGTATTGGCCGAACAGGAAAAATGTTTGCCAAAGAACATTTTGGGGTAGAGCCAGATATCATGACTTTAGCGAAAGCTTTGGGAAGCGGCGTTCCAATAGGCGCAATTCTTTCGAATGAAAAAGTAAGTTCGGCAATTGAATTTGGGGATCACGGAACAACTTTTGGAGGAAATCCTTTAGTTTGTGCAGCTTCATTGGCAACAATAGAAGTTATTGAAACAGAAAATCTAATGCAAGAGGCTGAGGAAAAGGCAAAGTGGATCGTTGCTAAAATTTCGTCATTTGAAAATCCGGATATAAAAGAAATTAGAGGAAAAGGATTGATGATAGGAGTGGAATTTAATTTTGAAACAAAGCCTTTAGTGTTGAAAATGCTTGAAAAAGGTGTGTTGGCAAATGCGACTGCCGATACGGTTTTGCGTTTGGTACCGCCTTTAAATATAAGTTATGAAGATTTGGAAAAGGCCATGGAAATATTAGAAAAATCATTAAAAGAATTGAAAGACAATGGATAAAAAGAAAATCGGAATTATTGGTGCAACTGGTTATACCGGATCAGAATTGGTGCGTATTCTCACCAATCACCCAGATGTTGAAATTACCATGATTACTTCAGAAAGCAGGGCAGGAGAATTATTTTCGGATGTGCATCCTTTTTTGCAGGGAATCGCCGATCAAAAACTGGTGTCTATCAATCAAATAGATGACTACGAACTTGAATTGGTATTTCTTGCTTTGCCGCACGGAGTTTCCATGGATTTTGTGAAACGTTTTAAAAACAAATCTTTTAAAATTATTGATCTTTCCGGTGATTTTCGTTTGAATACACAAGAGGTTTATGAAGAATGGTATAAAATTCCGCATATTTATCCTGAAGGCATCGAAAAAGCCGTTTTCGGAAGTCCAGAATTGTATTTTGATAAAATTAAAGAAGCCAGTTTAATTGCAAATCCCGGCTGTTTTCCCACAAGTGCAATTTTAGGTCTGGCGCCATTACTGGAAGCCAACCTGATTGAAATAGATCGAATTGTTGTCGATTCAAAAACGGGTGTTACAGGAGCAGGGATAAAAGCAAAATCTGTAAACCTTTATTCTAATGTAAATGATAATTTTAAGGCATACGGACTTAAAAATCACAGACATACCATTGAAATACAAGGAATATTGGATAAAGTTTCCGGAAAAAATACCTGCATTCAATTTACACCGCATTTATTGCCGGTTGACCGGGGAATCCTGACAACTATTTATGCGCGGCCAATAGAAAAAATGGATGAAATCAAACTTAAAGAACTTTATACTGCCTTTTACGCAAAGGCGCCTTTTGTCAGATTGAGGAAGCAAGAACCCGCCATAAAAGATGTGAGGGGAACCAATTATTGTGATTTATATGTAACCTATGATCAGCGAACCAATATGGTGATTATTGTCAGTGTTATTGACAATCTTATTAAAGGAGCAGCAGGACAAGCAGTTCAAAATATGAATATTATGTTTGGTTTAGAACAAACAATTGGACTAAATCTTATTCCATTAAACCCTTAATATTTTAATTCAAAAGAAAATTTAACTAACAACAATATTTACAGGAATGATTAAAAATATAACAAACGTAAGAGGAATCACATGTTGGGGAGCACATACAGGTGTTAAATCGATGAAAAGAGATTTAGCCATCATTTTCTCAAAAGTTCCGGCAAGTGCGGCAGCGGTATTTACCCAGAACAAGGTGGTAGCTGCACCGGTTACTGTATCGCGGAACAATATTGCTGATGGCAAAGCGCAGGCAATTGTAATAAATGCAGGAAATGCAAATGCTGCTTCAGGAAAACAAGGAATGGAAGGTGCAATAGCAATGACACATGCATTGGCTGAAGAGCTGGGTATTGCGGAGGATTTAGTGCTGGTAGCATCTACAGGTATTATAGGCGTAAAGTTTCCAACTACGGAAATTGTAGAAGGAATTAGAGAAAATGCAAAAAATCTGACCAACAGATCCAACGCAGGATCATTTGTTGCAAATGCTATTTTAACTACCGACACCTTTGCTAAAGAAGGTTTTGTGGAGTTTGAAGTTGATGGACGTGAAATTAATATGGGGGGAATTGCTAAAGGTTCTGGAATGATTCATCCAAATATGGCTACGATGTTGGCATTTATGGTGACCGATATTGCCATAGATCCAAAACTATTGAAAATAATGGTAAAGGAGGCTGTAGATAAATCATTTAATATGATTACTGTTGATGGGGACACGTCCACCAATGATATGGTTATCGTATTGGCTAATGGTTTGGCTCACAACGATATCATCAAATCAAAAAAAGACAAAGGTTATGCCATTTTTAAAAAATATTTGGAAGAAATGATGGTGCATTTGGCCCAGCTTATCGTTTCAGATGGGGAAGGAGCCTCAAAGTTTATCGAGTATGAAATAGTGAATGCGCCAACCGAAGATTATGCTAGAACAATGATTCGGAAAATTTCAGATTCCGCTCTTGTTAAAACAGCCATGTTTGGCCGCGATCCCAATTGGGGAAGGATTATAAGTGCGGCTGGTAATGCTGGTCTTCCTTTTGATTATGAAAAAATTGATCTATATATTGGCTCAGATAAAAAAACGGTAAAGGTGCTGGAACAAGGAACCCCTTTGGAACTCGACACTAATTACATAAAGAAATTATTAAAGGAATCTCATCTTAAAATTGTGCTGGACCTTCACAGTGGAAAAGCAAAAGGAAAAGGATGGGGAACCGATTTAACAACTGATTACGTGTTATTTAATTCAGTATATTCCACATAAAAAACTAAGTATTTTTAAAAATAAAATGACCAAATACATAAAATTAAAAGAATGAAAGAATATTTTACAGAATGGATAGATCTTTTAATTCCATGGTTTTTATCAAGTGGAATTAGGGTAGTGGCAATTATTATTGGTGCATTTTTTATCAACAAAATCATCACTAAGTTTATTGATAAAACGGTGAGACTGGCAGTTGTACCCAATAATTATTCTTCCAGAGAGTCAGAAAGGAAAAGGGAAGATACCTTGATTCAAATTTTTTCCATTACTTCAAAAATTGCCATTTTTACCATTTCCATATTAATGGTTTTACAGGAATTTGGAGTTGTAATAGGCCCTATTTTGGCCGCAGCCGGAATTGTTGGATTGGCTTTTGGTTTTGGTGGTCAATACCTTATCCGCGACATTATTTCCGGACTTTTTATCATTCTTGAAAACCAATACAGAATAGGGGATATTGTTAAGTTTGAAAATTTAGGCGGGGTGGTTGAAAAAATCAGTCTGAGAATGACAACCTTAAGAGATTTAGATGGAACCGTTCACCATATTCCACATGGGGAGATTAAAGAGGTTTCAAATTATGCTAAAGATTTTGCCCGTGTAAATTTGGATATTGGCGTTTCTTATGATACCGATCTGGAACATGTAATTGGCGTGGTGAATGAAGTGGGAAATGCATTGACCCAAGATGATCAATTTAAAGAATTTATTATTGCAGCTCCACAGTTTTTGAGGGTGAATAATTTTGCAGATTCCTCCGTTATGTTAAAGATTTTAGGAGAAACATTGCCGCTTAAGCAATGGGAAATAACAGGCGAGTTGCGAAAAAGACTAAAAATTGCATTTGATAAGGAAGGAATTGAAATTCCATTTCCACAAAGGGTTATTCATCAAAGTGAACAAGCTTAATTTTTAATTAAACAATAAAGGAGGTCATGCGCAATCAAAAAAAAATAGGTATAGAACAACTGGACCACAAGCTCAGGCTATTTTATGAAATAAAAAACATAGAAGTTCCTGAGCGAGGGTGGGTTTATGCCATTAGAACTGCCCTGAATATGACTTTACAACAACTTGGACACAAATTAAAGATTAGCATACAAGGCGTAAAAGATATCGAAAAAAGAGAAGTATCAGGTTCAATTTCAATAAAATCGATGAAGGAAGTCGCTAAGGCATTAGACATGCAATTTGTATATGGTTTTGTATCAAACCATAACTCCATAGAAAAACTCATCGAATTGAAAGCCGGGGAACTGGCTGAAAAAAGGGTGTTGAAAAATTTAAATGCCGTCAGTGAAAATAAGAAGCTTAGTGAAGCTGACCTTCAGCGGGAAATTGAATATTTTGCCCGTGAAATAAAAAGAGAAATTCCCAAATCTTTATGGGACTAAAAGTTTACTATTTAAATTAACGCTTAAAATTTAAAGAAACTAAAGGTTGATAAATTAAAAAATCAGGTCATGAAAATGACCTTATTTTTTAGTAAATTTTCAGATGTAAGAATTAATTATTCTTACATAAACATTAACTTTTTGGTCAATAAAGTTATCCGTAACTTTGCAAACTAAAATTTGTTAAAAATGAAACGCGTAATTGTTGGACTTTCGGGCGGTGTTGATAGCAGTGTGGCAGCCTACTTGTTAAAAGAACAAGGGTATGAGGTGATTGGCTTATTTATGAAAAACTGGCACGATGATTCTGTAACCATTTCCAATGAATGTCCCTGGCTGGAAGACAGCAACGATGCGATGCTGGTTGCAGATAAATTGGGAATTCCGTTTCAGGTGGTGGATTTAAGCATAGAGTACAAGGAACGGATTGTAGATTATATGTTCAATGAATACGAATTGGGGCGTACGCCTAATCCCGATGTGTTGTGCAACAGGGAAATAAAATTTGATGCTTTCTTAAAAATCGCCTTGGAATTGGGGGCCGATTATGTGGCAACAGGTCATTATTGCAGAAAAGGCGAGGAGTTGGTTCATGGAGAAATGGTGTATAAATTGTTGGCCGGAATGGACAAAAACAAGGACCAGTCTTACTTTTTATGTCAGTTGTCGCAGGAACAATTGTCGAAAGCCATATTTCCAATAGGCGAATTGACAAAACCGGAAGTTCGTAAAATTGCTGCGGAACAGGATTTAATCACTGCAGAAAAGAAAGATTCACAAGGATTGTGTTTTATAGGAAAAGTACGTTTGCCGGAATTTTTACAACAGAAATTAAAACCAAAAGAAGGGATCATCGTTCAAATATCACACGACTCCGAAATTTATAAAAGAGAAATTCCAACTTTTGAAACAAAAGAGGAGGAATTGGCATTTTTTTCTAAAAAATACCGTTACCAAATTTCCGACGGAAAAATAGTGGCAAAACATCAGGGTGCCCATTATTTCACCAAAGGGCAACGTAAAGGCCTGGCAGTTGGCGGCACCAGAGAACCGTTGTTTGTGATTGATACCGATGTAAATGAAAATGTAATTTATGTGGGAGAAGGCAAAGACCATCCAGGATTGTACCGCAATGTGTTGTTTGTAACCAATGAAGAACTGCATTGGGTCAGACCGGATTTGGCATTGAAAAATGGGGAAAACAAGGGGGTATTTGCGCGTATTAGATACCGTCAGGCCTTGGATGAAGCTACTTTATATAAAGTGGAAAGCGGCTTATATGTGGAATTTAAAAACATGCAATCTGCCATTACTGAAGGTCAGTTTGTTGCCTGGTACATAAAAGATGAATTATTGGGCTCTGGCGTAATATCATAACTTTTAAATTTATACTTTCAATAAAAATGAGTAATTTTGAATTGCATAAAATTTTTATTGTGAAAACAAAACTGCTTCTAACATTCTTATTTTTATTGTCACTCAATAATGTCATGGCTCAGGTTGAAGATGCCTGGGTATATTTTAAGGATAAGCCAAATCAAACTGCATTTATTGCTTCACCTTTAATGATGCTGTCGCAAAGAGCTTTAGACAGAAGAATGCGTTATCATATTCCGCTCGATTTTAAAGATGTTCCTGTGGAAGCCACCTATATCACCCAAATTAAAAATGCCACAGGAATCACGGTTAAAGCCAAATCAAAATGGTTAAATGCACTGCATATTCAGGGAACGCAAACCGATATTTCCAATTTATTTGTCTTGAATTTTGTTGATAAAGTTGACTATGCCAATAAATATTTGAATACTTCAAACAAAAACGGAAAACAACAATTAGTTGTACAAAAAGCAAATAAGTTAGATTTTACTACTGATCTTAACTATGGAAAAGGAGCCAATCAAATTCAAATGTTGAAGGGCGACGTGTTGCACAAAAATAATTTTACCGGACAGGGAATGCAAATCGCCATTATTGATGCTGGTTTTCCAAATGTTGATAATTTTGCGGCCTTTAAGCGGTTGCGGGACAACAATCAAATTTTAGGGGGCTATGATTTTGTGAATAGGAATGAAAATTTTTATACAGGTTCTTATCACGGAATGGCGGTGTTGTCAACCATTGCCGGTTATGTGGATAATCAGTTTATTGGCACGGCACCGGATGCGAAATTTTACTTGTTTATTTCTGAAGATGCCGTAAATGAAACACCTTTGGAAGAAAGTTTATGGGTGGAAGCTGCTGAAAAAGCAGATAGTTTGGGGGTTGATGTAATTAATACATCTTTGGGTTACACAACTTTCGACAATCCCAATTATAATTACGTGTATGCTGATATGGACGGTAAAACAACCTTTATTACAAGAGGTGCGGAAATTGCATTTTCTCGCGGAATGATTGTGGTTAATTCTGCCGGGAATGAAGGGGATGATCCCTGGCATTATATCAGCGCGCCGGCCGATGCCGTTTCTGTATTAAGTATTGGTGCCGTGAATGCTACGGGTGCAACTGCCAGTTTTAGCTCTTTTGGACCATCAGCCGACAATCGTATAAAACCCGATGTGTGCGCGCAAGGAGCAGGGGTTTATATTATCAATTCCTCAGGAAGCATTGCGACATCAAACGGAACTTCATTTTCATCGCCTGTTTTAGCGGGTGTTATTGCCTGTTTGTGGCAGGCTTTTCCGGATAAAACCAATGCAGAAATAATACAATTGGTGAAAGAATCTGCACATTTATACGCAAATCCAACTGCACAGGAAGGTTATGGAATTCCGAATTTTGCAACTGTTTTTAATGTGCTCAATATAATAGAAGATGCCGAAGAAATTTTAGAAGTTGTGGTCTATCCAAATCCATCAGAAAATGAAATAAGATTTAAATTTCCTGATCAGGTAACTGAAATGGAATTGACAGTTTTTAATGTATTGGGAAAAAAGATGCATTCAGAAAAAATAACAAAATTAAGTCCGGCAACAAATATTTCAAATTTAGCTCAAGGATTGTACTTTGCGCAGTTAAAATTTGATGACAAAACAAAAACTTTTAAAATTCTGAAAAACTAAATGAAAAACAGCATCACCAATTTATTCAACATTCAATACCCAATAATTCAGGCTGGAATGGTTTGGAACAGCGGATGGAAATTAGCTTCGGCAGTGAGTAATGCGGGTGGATTGGGATTAATTGGTGCAGGCTCTATGTATCCTGATGTATTGCGAGAGCACATTCAAAAATGTAAAAAAGCAACCCAAAAACCTTTTGGTGTCAATGTGCCGATGTTGTATCCAAACATTGAAGAAATTATGCAGATCATTGTGGAAGAAGGAGTGAAGATTGTGTTTACTTCAGCAGGAAATCCGAAAACGTGGACCTCCTTTTTACATGAAAATGGAATTACTGTGGTACATGTGGTGAGCAGTGTGAAATTTGCTTTAAAATCGGAATTGGCGGGAGTGGATGCCGTTGTTGCTGAAGGTTTTGAGGCGGGCGGACATAACGGACGGGAAGAAACAACCACTTTTACTTTAATTCCTATGGTAAAAGAAAAATTAAAGATCCCTTTAATTGCGGCAGGAGGCATTGCAACAGGAAGGGGAATGCTGGCCGCAATGGTTTTGGGAGCCGATGGTGTTCAGATTGGAAGCAGGTTTGTGGCGAGCAATGAATCTTCGGCACATCTGAATTTTAAGGAAAAAGTAGTAAACACCAATGATGGCGAAACCTTATTAACACTGAAAGAATTGGCGCCCGTCAGGCTGATTAAAAATAAATTTTTCAATGAGTTACAAGAGTTGTATCAGCAAAAACCAACGGTGGAACAATTAAAAGAAAAATTAGGGCGCTCAAGAGCTAAAAAAGGTATGTTTGAAGGTGATTTAGATGATGGAGAACTGGAAATTGGACAAATTGCCGGATTGATACACGAAATAAAACCGGCCGCTGAAATAGTTAAAGAAATTGTGGCGGAGTTTACTGAAGCAAAGAAATCTTTTTGTTAAAAGATGAAAAACATAAACTTATTGCTGTATCAGGCCTTTTGTTCTTTAATTTCAAATTGCATCTGCTTTACAGTTAATGTTGCAGCATTATGACTCCAGCCCGGAGGTCCGAAAACGTACATAAATTTATGATACCAATTTTTAGATTTTTTTGTATCATGCCAAATATCTTTGTATTCATGGGTTAATATTACCCATGGATTGTATGAGTTTGGTGCAGTTGTAACACCAAATTCTATTTTTATATCTTCATCAAATTCTTTCCAGGTGCCAAATATTTTATCAAATATATTAAGAAATCCTCCGTGATTTTTATCCATATATTCCGGATTTTTAGCATGGTGAACCTGATGCATGGTATGGGTATTGAATACTTTTTCAATAATCCCCATTTTTGGAATATAAACGGAATGAAGCTGAAATTGCCATAATGCTTCAATCCCTAAACATACAATGACCATTTCTGGCTGAAAACCGATTATAGGGAGCCATATGTAAAAAAATGGTTTGTATAAAACAGTAAACCAACCATTACGAACCGCTGTCCCTAAATTGAAATCTTCAGATGAATGATGCACAATATGTGCGGCCCAAAAAAACCGCACCATATGATTTTGCCTGTGAAACCAGTAATAGGTAAAATCATCTAAAAGTTGGCATATTATCCAAACATACCAGGCATATCCAAAGGATTCCCATCCCAGAATATTTGTGCGGATACCGTTAATTTCGGGATTAAATACCTCAAAGGCATAATTAAAAATGACAATTGCCGAAATGGTTTTAATTAATGCTGCTATTACTCCCGATCCAACTCCCATAATTAAGCTTGCTTTTAAATCCTTCCAATGATAAAGGTTTTTGTAATGATGAGTTTTGCTGTAAGTGAGTTCAAGCAAAATTAAAGCTAAGAAACAAGGAACTCCATAAACAAGCGGGTTGGTAAAATTCATTTATCTTTTTATTGGGTTGGAATATACTAATAATTTTAGAAAATTTCAAATGAATTATTAGTAATTGAAAAAATTACCGTATTTATACACAAAATAAAACCGGCCGCTGAAATTATAAAAGTAATTATGGCGGAATTTAATGAGTCAAAAATATCATTTCGTTAAAAAAAACACGCTGTTTCGTCATGCTGAACCTGCCTGCCGATCAGATAGGTTCAGCATCTGTATATTTTATTTTATGAATAACATGACTTATTTGTATTTCTTAGAAGGTGTAGTTTCAGGTACTTTTTTCGGCATGGGTCCCCTTAAATGAATAATCAATCCGTTTAGGAAATTTCGCAAAATTTGATCGCCGCATTCTTTGTATTTCTCATGGGCTTCATTTCTGAAAAAGGCTCCCAATTCACTTTTTGTAATTTCAAAGTCGACCAAGGCACATATTTTTACAATATCATCATCGCGTAATTTATGCGCTACACGAAGTTTTTTAAAAATGTCATTATTATTTAATCCCATAGCTGCAAAGGTACTAGTTTTTTTGAATGGTTTTTATAAATTATTTATTTGGTAAAAATTAATTTAATGGCGACTAATAACATCAGAAATCCAAACACTTTTTTAAGCGTGCGTTGGTCTATTTGCAATGCTATTTTTGACCCTATAAATCCGCCAATAACAAAGAGAAAAGACACGATGAGTACCGCTATCCAGTCAATGCCTCCGCCTGCTTTTTGATAATTATAAACAGCCAGAAATGTTACGGGTGGGAGCATGACGGCCAAACTTAAACCTTGGGCATTATGTTGTGTCAATCCTAAAAATAAAACAAATAAAGGAACCATAATGATGCCACCGCCAACACCTACCAATCCGCTTAAAATTCCTGCAGCCAATCCAATAATAGTTAAAATGAGTATGGTAGTTACTGTCATTTTCATCTGTTTAAATTTTAATTTTTTGTGGTAACAGCTGCTGTTCTTTCATGTATCAAAATTTGTTATGCTCGTTTCATTTAATTTTCACAGGGATTTTTAATTGATAGGACTTTCCGGATTTATTGTTTAATGTATTTTCACGCAACCATGGGTTGTGTAATTTCATAATTTTGTAATTAATACCCAGGTCTTTCGAATACTGTGCAATATCAGTAATTGGCGTGTTCACCTCAATAATTTTGGTAGGTGTTTCGGTATATAAATCTTCTTTTTCAAAAATAAATCCATATTTCTCGGGATTTGATAATATTTCTTTAACAGCAACTATTCTTAGAATGTAGCGTTCTGTTTCATCTCCAAGAAGCAAATCGTAATAGCTGCTCACTTTTTGGGTTTCCATTTTGCTTGAAACTCCTCTGTTTCCTGCATTGTATGCGGCAGCAGCCAATGTCCAGTTACCAAAATTTTCTTTAGCGGCTTTTAAATAATTACAGGCAGCCTGTGTTGATTTTTCCAGGTGGTATCGTTCATCAACGTTGTCATTAACTTCCAACCCATTTTCTTTAGCAGTAGCATCCATAATTTGCCAATAACCTTTGGCACCTGCAGGTGAACTAACATTTTGTAAACCACTTTCAATTACGGCTAAATATTTAAAATCGTTCGGAATACCGTTTTTTTTAAGAATGGGTTCTATCACAGGAAAATATTTATGAGCCCTCTTTAACAAAAGCAAAGTACTTGATTGCCAATAGGTATTTACCAGTAATTCTCTGTCTACTCGCTCTTTAATATCATCTTTTTCAGTAGGAACGCGTTCTCCTGCAAAATCAAGATTTTCAGGGATTTTCAACGCTTTAATTTGGTAGGTTTCGCTGGTGTTTTTATCACCTTCTTTAAGATAATTCTCGTTTTTTGAATCTGAGTTTTTGACTGCAAAAATGAGCAATGAACTTATCATAATCACCGCAATTAATCCTAAAATTTTAATTGACTTGTCCATATTATTTTCGTTTTAAGGGATTGAATGGTAAATTACAAATTAATTTGATGGGAACACAATGCACATGTTCATTTTAACATTTTAAGTGAATCGGTAATTATTTTACTGATTGTTTTTGCCTTGTTAATGATCATAATATGCGTGCCTTTTTCAACAGGAATACAGTTTTGTATATATTTATATGAAAAAATGGCGTCGTTGGTCCCGTGGATGTGCAGTATATTCTCCAAGGGTTTGGTTTGCTTCCAATGTAATACATGGTAAATCGACCAGTTTAAATATTTCCGGTCTCTTACTGAAAAGTATTTTTTGTATAATTTTAAACGTGTTTTGGAAGTATTTCCAAAGGCAAAAAACGAAAACAGTTCAATATTCTCAATCAATTTTGAGGGAAATAATGTATAGATTTTTAATTTCTGAATGAATTTTAGTGATTTCGATAATTCATTCCTGCTTTTTATGCTTGAAATGATGATTACTTTTTTAGGTTGAAGGAATTTACTCATTTCCTGAACAATAATTCCTCCAAAAGAAACACCCAGCAAAATCGGATTTTCTTCAAGTACCAAATCGGACATTCTTTTAGCATATGCTTCAATTGATTCTGTATCAGATAATGGAATTAGCCATTCCAGAAAATGAAGTTCAAATTCATCAGGAAATTGTAAAAATTCAAAAATTTCCGGACTTGCAGCCAATCCGGGGACAAAATATATATGGGTTTTTGTGGTTTCCATTAATTGTTTAGGATGTCTAAAATGATTGGTTTTAACCCGCTAAAGAAAAATTCAACGGCAATTACCATCACAATTAATCCCATTAAACGCATCATAACCTTATTTCCTGTTTTGCCTATTTTTTCAGTAATTTTACTTGCTCCTATAAGAATTACATAGGTTAAAAATAATATAAAAGCAATCATTGAAATTAAAACGACTTTTTGTGATATATCTGTTGCATCTTCCATTAAAATAATGGCATTGGTGATCGCCCCAGGTCCGCATATCATCGGAATTGCCAATGGGGTTATGGAGATATCATCAACATATGCATCAACTTTTTGTTCATCATCTGTATGTTTTATGGCTCCCAGTCGTGCCTGTAACATATCCCATCCCATTGCAAAGAAAATCACCCCACCAACTATTCTGAAACTGTTCACGGAAATCCCAAAGAATTTAAATAAAATCTGACCCGAAAAAGCAAAAGCAATAATGGTAAAAAAGGCCACTAAAGTTGCTTTTTTAGCGGTTTGTTTACTTCGTTTTTTGCTTAAAGAGGCAGTCATCGACATAAATATAGGCATGGTGCCCAATGGATTTATCAGGGTAAAAAACGAGGTAAATACCAGTAAGGCAAAAGGATATAAATTAGTCACAATAATTTTTTTTAGGAGATAAATCTAGTCAGCAAAAGTAGGTACTTTAATCCAATCAAAACGCACAATTCCGTCTTCATCTATTGCAGTCAGTTTTATTTCATGAAGTGTATTTACCAATTCCGGGTTCCACGGTGTTTTTACTTTAACGTAATTTTCAGTAAATCCGTGAATAAACCCGTCTTTGTTTTCACTTTCAAATAAAACAGTGAACGCATTTCCCAACTGACTTTCATAAAATGCCCTGCGCTTTTTTACGGACAAACCTCTAAGCATTTTACTTCGTTTGGTACGGACATTTTTAGGCACAATACCATCCAATTCAATAGCTTCGGTATTTGGCCTTTCGGAATAGGTGAACACATGCAAATAGGAGATGTCCAACTCGTTTAAATAGTTGTAGGTTTCCAGGAATAATTCGTCTGTTTCTCCGGGAAATCCAACAATCACATCAACGCCAATACACGCGTCCGGCATTTTGTTTTTGATGGCTTCAACTCTGTCAGTGTAAGTTTCCCTTAAATAACGACGCTTCATTAATTTAAGCAGGTGATCGCTGCCGCTTTGCAGAGGAATATGAAAGTGTGGTACAAAACTTTTGGAATTGGCCACAAAATCGATGGTTTCTTTTTGAAGTAAATTGGGTTCAATGGACGAAATTCTGAAACGATGAATTTCGGCAACATCATCCAGGGCTTTCACCAGGTCAAGAAAAGTGTTTTCATGATTTTTATCCCCAAATTCTCCCTTGCCGTAATCTCCAATGTTTACGCCTGTAAGCACAATTTCCTTAATTCCTTTTTCTGAAATTTCTCGGGCGTTTTCCAACACATTTTCCAACGTATCGCTTCTGGAAATTCCTCTTGCGAGCGGAATAGTGCAATAAGTGCATTTATAATCGCAGCCGTCCTGCACTTTTAAAAAGGCGCGTGTTCTGTCCCCAAAAGAGTAAGACCCTACATAAAAATTGGCATCTTCAATTTCACATGAGTGAACCTCGCCCATATCATTTTTGGCAAGATTGTTAATATAATCGGTTACTTTGAATTTTTCTGTGGCACCCAAAACCAAATCAACTCCATCAATGGCGGCTAGCGCTGATGGCTTTAACTGGGCATAACACCCAATAGCAATTAAGAACGCTTTTTCGTTTAATTTTAAAGCGGATTTTACGATGGTTTTAAATCTTTTATCGGCATTATCGGTTACCGAGCAGGTGTTAATGACATAAATATCAGCTACTTCACCAAATTCAACACGTTCAAAACCTTCTTTTTGAAAGCTTCTGGAAATGGTAGAAGTTTCAGAAAAATTTAGTTTACACCCAAGTGTATAAAATGCGACTTTTTTTTGTGCGCTCATTCTTGTACATTTATCGGATGCAAAAGTACAGAATTTTATTTTTATAACAATGATTGCAAAAACACCAAAACCACCTTATTATGCCGTAATTTTTACTTCAGTTAGAACGAATGAGGAAGATAATTATGATCAAATGGCTGATGAATTGAATGAATTGGCTAAGGAACAACACGGTTTTTTAGGAATGGAATCTGCCAGAAATGAAGTTGGAATTACAGTAAGTTATTGGGATAATTTAGAATCCATAAAAAAATGGAAAAATAATATGGAGCACATAGTTTTTAGAGAAAAGGGTAGAAGCACGTGGTATTCAGAATTTAAAGTAAGAATTTGTAAAGTTGAGCGAGAATATGGTTTTGAGAAATAGTTTTTTGTTGGTCTTTGGCTGTTTTTTGTTGGTTTCTTGTTCAACTAAAAAAAAGAAACATAAAGATAACTTGGTTTTTAGGTACAATGAGCATGCCAATATTACAACATTAGATCCCGCATTCGCAAAAGATTTACGAACTATCTGGGTTACAAACCAACTGTTTAATGGGTTGGTGCAATTAGATGATCATTTAAATGTTCAACCTGATATTGCCCATTCCTGGACCATTTCTGATGAAGGGAAAACCTATTCATTCAATTTAAAAAAAGGAATAAAATTTCATAAACATATTTTGTTCGGTAATGATTCTACAAGATCAGTCATAGCAAGTGATTTTGAATACAGTTTTAATCGTTTGCTGGACCCTGATGTGGCTTCTCCCGGGAAATGGGTGTTGGATTTTGTTGAAAAATTTGAAGCAAAAAATGACAGCACTTTTGTGATTCAGTTAAAACAATCTTTCCCTCCATTTTTAAGTTTATTAAGTATGAAATACTGTTCGGTTGTTCCAAAGGAAGCCGTAACTTATTTTGGAGATACATTTAGAGCCAATCCAATAGGAACAGGACCTTTTCAATTTAAATTATGGGTTGAAAATACAAAGTTGGTTTTTCGTAAAAATAAGGATTACCACGAAAAAGATGAAAACGGAGAGCCCCTGCCTTATTTGGAGGCTGTTGCCATCACTTTTTTACCCGACAAACAGAGTGAATTTTTGCAATTTATTCAGGGAAATATTGATTTTATAAGTGGTATTGATGCTTCTTATAAAGATGATTTATTGACTTCGGAAGGGCTTCTTAAGGAACATTACAAAGATCAGATTGATATGGTTTCAGGTCCTTATTTGAATACAGAATATTTAGGTATTTATTTAGATGCAGCCGAGAAAGAAGTAAATGCTATACAAATCAGAAAAGCAATTAATTACGGTTTTGATCGGGTAAAAATGATTAAATATTTGCGAAATGGTATTGGAACACCTGCAGTAAATGGTTTTATACCTAAAGGGTTACCATCATTTAATGCCATGGAAGGCTATACCTATCAACCACAAAGAGCGAAGGAATTGGTACAATCGTATATGGAAGAAACTGGAAATTTAAATCCGTTAATTACCATTAGCACAAACAGCCAGTATTTGGATTTATGTGAATATATTCAACGTGAACTTCAGAGAACAGGGCTGAAGGTGAATATTGACGTCATGCCGCCTTCTACCTTAAGACAAACAAAAGTAAATGGGCAGTTGAGTATATTTAGGGGCAGTTGGGTTGCGGATTATCCTGATGCAGAAAATTACCTTTTTATATTTCACAGTAAAAATTTCTCGCCAAATGGTCCTAATTACACCCATTACAGTTCAAAAGAATTTGATGCGATGTATGAAAAGTCAATTCAAACAACGGATAATCAAAAACGACATGTGTTGTACCAACAAATGGATAGTTTAATCATGGCGTCTGCAGTTGTAATTCCCTTATATTACGATGAAGTGGTCCGGTTTTCTGGAAAAAATATTAGTGGTTTGGGAATTAATCCAGTTAATTTATTGAATTTGAAAAGAGTGAAGAAAGAATAAAAGCACCGTCATTCTGAATTTATGAAGCTGCGTTAAATCTTCGATTTCAGAATCTCATGATGTTAATTCTTATTTTTTAAAAAGGGGTAATCACAACTTCAAAAAGATCTTTTCCGTTTGAAATATTAAATAATTTTTTAGAAAGCGGTGGTTCGCTTTCCGTATAAGGATATGCCGTTATTGGCTCAATACAAAGCATATTGGGGACTTCTGTCCACAACATAAAATTGTTGAATCCTTTTGTTTTAATGCCAATATTAAAACCTTGATCTTTAATCAGTTGAATTTTCTGGGTATTTAAAAAAGGATAGGCAATTGAGCCGCCATCCATTATTTTTTGTAGCGAAACTTCTTCAGTTTTAGTTTTACAAATTTTGGTTTTGTTGCCTGATAATTTGAAGGCGGGATGGTAACCCAACATAAATGGCATGCCTTTTTCAGCCTCGACTTCAAAAGTAATTTTTAAGGAATTGTTTGTTAATTCATAGGTTTTTTTGAAGCTGAAATTATAAGGCCAAAACAGTTTTTCCTTAGTGGATTTTTCTGGAAATTTTGAATTTTTTATAATTGAGTTCGCAATATATTCTTTTTGGAAAACGGCAAAATCAGCGCCGTTTTCCATCAAGCTGTAAGTTAATTCCCTTAAAAGTCCGTGCTGATCCTGGATGGCATCACCTTTAGGCGTTGAAACCATAAAATCATTTGCTTCGGTTGGTCCAATAACAGGAAACATTTCTGTGTCTGAATTTCGCCATCCGGGTTGCCCTTTTTGATGAATCAGTTCTTCGTTGTTTTTTGAATAACTGACCAATTCGCCTTTGTCAATTTTAACGGTGGCATTCTTGTTGGGGCTAATTAAAATTAGGGGTTCCATTATAAATTAATAGCTTCAGATTCCCTTTTATTATTTGCAACAATATAATCCATCATTTTTTTAATCAGGTGGGCCCTGTCAACATCACGAACATTATGCTCATGCATAGGATAGGTAAAAAAGTCGATTTGAACTTTTTGTTTTACGGCTTCCTGCAATAAAGTCATACTGTGCTGAGGAACCACAGTTGGATCAATACTTCCATGAATCAGCAACAATTTGCCGTCTAAATTTTTTATATAATTATGAACTTTCGCTATTTCATAACCTTCAGGGTTTTCCTGAGGCGTATCCATATAACGTTCACCATACATCACTTCATAATATTTCCAGTCGGTTACTGGCCCACCGGCAACAGCAGTTGTAAAAACACCTGGATTTCGAAGCATTAAACTTGTTGTCATAAATCCGCCAAAACTCCAGCCATTAACAGCTATTCTATTGCTGTCTACAAAATTTAGCGATTTCAAATAGTCAATTCCGGTAAGTTGATCCTCCATTTCGGCAACACCTAAATTGCGGTGAATCACACTTTCAAATGCAAAACCTCTATTTGCTGAACCTCTGTTGTCGAGCGTAAAAACAATATAGTTTTCTAAATTGGCAAAGGCAGTCATCCATAAATTAGAACCACCCAACCAGGAATTTTTGACCAATTGTGCATGAGGGCCACCATAAACATATACCATAACAGGATATTTTTTTGTGGCATCAAAATTTGCGGGTTTTGTGATTTTAGCATACAAATCGGTCCCGTCATTTCCTTTTAAAGTAATAAATTCGGTGGTTCCTGTTTTGTAATCTTTCAGTGGATTTTCAGCAGTGTATATAGAAGTTGATTTTTCGTTTTTTGTGTCAACAATTTCAATGTTTGTTGGGATGTTTAAACTGCTGTACCTGTCAATTAAATAATTTCCGTTGGTGCTTAATTGCGTTGAATGCGTACCGTTTTCTTTTGAAAGTTTGGTGTATTTACCCGTTTTCAAATTTACTTTAAAGGCATTCATTTCTCTTGGGTCAGCTCCGGTTCCTGTAATAAATACATTTTTTCCGCTTTCGTCAAAACCTAAAATTCCGGTCACTACCCAGTTAAAACCGGTGACTTGTTTTACAAGTTTCCCATCGGTTGTGTAGTGGTACAAATTCATAAATCCGTCACGTTCGCTAAACCATAAAAAGTTGGTGTTGCTGTTGGGTAAAAATACGGCATCGTGTTCTGGCTCCGTCCATTTGTCATTGGTCTCTTCAAATAGTGTATTCACTTTTTTTCCTGTTGAAACCTCGTATCGATTGTACCAAACATGATTTTGACCTCTGTTAATTTCTGCGGTCAGTACATATTTTTCATCAGGTGTCCATGATAAATTTGTCAAATAATGTTCGTCCGAAGTGTCAATATTTAAGTAAATATTTTTTTGAGTTTTTAAATTATAAATGCCGATTTTGGCAATTTCGCTTCCTTGTCCGGCCATAGGATATTTAATGTTTTTTAAAGAAGCCGGATAGGTAGTAATATCTACCAAAGGGTAATCGGTAACATGGCTTTCATCTTTTTGGTAAAATGCCAGATAATTTCCTTCAGGACTCCAAAAAGTGCCTTTCACAATGCCAAATTCACTTCTGTGAATGGCTTGTCCGGAAACAATGTTTTTATCAACAATGTTGGTCACTTCAATTTTTGGGCTTGAAGCTGTTCCAATATATAAATTGTTGTTTAATGTGTAAGCAATTGCTTTTGCTTTAGAATTGTATTCCGTATTTTCTGCAGCTTCATCAAAAGAAATGGAAGCGCTTTTTGATTTGGTTTTATAATTGAAAGTTTCAATGAAATTTTTATTGGTAAATACCAGTTCATTGGTTGAGATCTCCATTAATCGAGGGAATCGTGTTAATTCCGGATAGCTTTTTTGAAGATCGGAAAGCGGAATATTTTGGGTCACGTTGTTCGAAGCAGCATCAGTAAAAATCAATGCGCTATCTTTTTTAAAAACGTAAGTGTTGGAATTGGTCACCCATTGAAGGTCGTTTAACGAGGAAGGATTCAGTCCTTTTTGATAGCCTAAAACAGCATCTTCAAGGCTTAATGTTGTTTGCTGTGAAAATCCTAAAACAAAGGTACATAGAAACAGAAATGAAAATATTTTTTTCATAAGGAATATTGGTTTTTTTAATATGAATGCTAAAATACGGAATTTGAATATTTTTAGTACTGACACTTATCAGTTTATCCTAAAAATTTAATCTGGCCATGATAGGAAAATGATCTGAAAACTTCACATCATAAGTCTTAAAATTATTGATTTCAATTTGATCATCGACTAAAATAAAATCGATTCGTACCGGCAATTTATAATCGAAGGTGCTTCCAAACCCTTTTCCGGCGACTTCAAATGCATCGTTTTTTTCTTTTAATAATTGATGATATACCCAGGAAAATGCGGTGTTGTTAAAATCTCCGCAAATAATGGATTTATGAGTGGTTTTTTGAATATGCTCGGCAATTAATGTGGCCTGATTTGCTTGTATCCTAAATGCATTTTGCACCCTGACTTTAAATTTTTCTGAATTTTCTTGCGTGAAATAATCATCCTTCGGATTTAAATTTAGACTCTCCATGTGAATATTATAAACGCGAACGGTATCGTTGTTTCTTACAATATCAGCAAAAATGGCATTGTTTCCACTTTTTGAAAAATTTAGGGATCCTGAATTGATGATTTCAAATTTCGAAAAAATCGCATGCCCAAAATGGTTGTTCTCATTGCTTATTTTTATGTACTCATAAGGAAAGTTTAATCCTTTCTTTAAAGATGGATGAAATTCCTGAAGGCATAAAATATCCGGTTCTTTTGTGTTAATGAAATCATATATTTTTTCATCCACATTATTTTCATTAATCCATTTGTAAAGGTTAAACATCCTTACGTTATAACTCATAATCCTTACATCATCAGTCAACATTATTTTTTTTTCCTTAAAGGAATAAAATTTAGTGACATACTGATAGCCAATAGCTAAAACAAAAACAGAAAGAAAAAATTGTTTTTTTAATCGGATAATCCAATAGAGGGCAAAAACACCATTTATGAAAAGTAAAACAGGTATGATCAAACTTATCAATGAAAAAATTGAAATGGTATTTGGGGAAATATAATAACTGAGATAGGATAAAAGCAGCAATGTTGCGAAAAGCGAATTCAGGATAAAAATAAATTTATCGATAAGGGCTAATTTTTTCATAGTTTACTATTTTCCGGATCTAAATAAAAAATCTTTTTCTTCTTGCGATAAACTTTCGTAACCTGATTTGCTTATTTTGTCTAAAATATCGTTAATCTTTCTTTGTTTTGTTTTTGAAATTTCTTCAGAAGTGCTTCTTTTTCCCGATTTATAAACAGTTTTTAAAGGACCTGATTTTTTTGTGCTGAAGGCATTTGCGAAAAAGTTCACAATGCTTTCAATCCATTTTCCAATATCGTTTCCTTTTTCCATTTGTTTTGCATAAATGAAACCAAAAAGGGCACCGCCCAAATGAGCAATGGCACCTCCATTATCTCCAGTTGCCAATTGCAAAATACTTAATACCACCCAAATCGCTGCCATCACCCATAATTCAACGCTGCCAATGAAGCGCAGTCGGATTGCATAGCGAGGAATTTTGGTGGCCAAAGCCACAAAGATGGCAGTTACTGCCGCTGATGCGCCGCCAAGAGGGGCTCCAGTTTTAGAGGTGAAATAATAGTTTAATAAAAAGGCCATAGCCCCTGCTATTATTGCTGAAAAGTAACAATTTAAAAATTGTTTTTTGCTGTAAAAATCTAAAAATAAATTTCCAATATAATATAAAACCAGCAGATTTGACAATACATGAAATAAGCGTTCATGAATAAAGGCATAGGTAATCAGTGTCCATGGTTTTGATAAAAAACTGTCAAAATCTGCAGGCAATGCCAGCCATTGCAGACTGAAAGCGGTAAACAAAACGGTTAGCAAAAAGAAAAATACATTGAGATATATTATTTTTTCAACTGCGTTTGCGTTGTGGTAAGCGTGTTTTATGTCGTTTATGATAGTCAATTTAGTTCCATTGTTTAAATTGGTTCTGTTTCCAGTACCAGGCAATTATAAATCCGATTAAAGCGCCTCCAACGTGGGCAAAATGGGCTATGTTTCCAACAGAATAATTTGTGAATCCGAAGAATAAATCGCCCAAAATAATTACTGGAATAAAATATTTTGCGGCAATAGGCACCGGGAAAAATATCAATGCCAATTTTGCGTTGGGGAATGACAAACCAAATGCCACCAAAATTCCGTAAACAGCACCTGATGCACCAATGGCAGGAGTGTGGTAGGTTGCATAAAATTTAGATAGATCAGCACTGGAAATCGTTTCTAAAATTTGGTTGTTATAACTTCCTGTATTCAAAATGTTCTGAATATCGGTACCAGTTAAACCAATGCTGACCAACTGGTCATAAATTGAATTGAATTGATAATAATTTGCCAAAGTATAGATTACTCCTGCGCCTAAACCAGCGGAAAGATAGAAGAATATAAATTTGTTTCTTCCCCACATCTGTTCCAAAGGTGTTCCAAATGCCCATAAACCATACATATTGAACAAAATATGGGCAAACCCGCCGTGCATAAACATATGCGTTAAAAATTGCCAAAATCCAAATTTGTCATTTTCGGGAAAATACAAGGCAAACAAGCTTTGTAAATTTAAGCTTGGTATTAATTGCGGTGCAATAAATAATATAACATTTATAATTATAATATGTTTGACAGCATCTGTTAATCTTCCCATAATTTTATTTTATCAACAAGGGTTAGTTGTTGAATTTTTTATCAATTTCATCAATATTTACCGTGACAAATGTCCTTTTTCCAAAAGGAGAGCTATCCGGTTGTTTGCACAAAAATAGTTTATTTACAATATCTTCCTGCTCTTTTAGGTCAAGTTTTGTGCCTGTTTTTATAGCCAAACTTTTTGAAAGGCTTTTTGCCATCCTGTCAACATGGCTAAAACTCGTATCAGGAATGTCGTTTTTTATATCTTCCAGCAGCTGATCAATGAGAGTGGTGATTTGGCTTTCAACAATATTCACGGGCATTCCCATAACAACAATGGTGTCGTTGGAGATTTCACCAAACAAAAATCCGATGCTCTCTAAATCGCCTTTTATCTCCTTGATTGATGCGATATCCGCTTTGTTGAAAGACAATTCTAATGGAAACAGCAATTGCTGGCTCATAGCATCTTTAATAGTAATGTTTTCTAAAAATTCTTCATAGAGAATTCGTTGGTGCGCCAAATGTTGGTTGATATAAACAATGCCTGATTTGATGCTGCTGACAATATATTTTTTGTGAACCTGATAGGTTTTGCTGTTCGCTGTTTCTTCTGAGAATAAACTTGTGTCAGCAGTTTCGGATTTAAAATCGAGACCAGTGCTGTCAAGGCCGTTGTACAAGCTTTCCCATTCCATGTTTTTTTCTCTTCTATAGGGAAATTGAATGGATTTTTGCTCCTCTGATTTAAACGGATTAAAATCGCGATTCACGATGACCCTTGGATTTGGAGAATTTGTTCCTTTTAAATTGTAAGGCGTGTCAAGTGTTGCATCACGGTTAAAATCCAGAATAGGCGCAACATTGTATTGGCCCAAACTATGTTTTACGGTAGATCGTAAAATGGCATACAGCGTTTTCTCATCATCAAATTTTATTTCCGTTTTGGTTGGATGAATATTGATGTCGATGCTGTTTGCAGGAACAGTCAGGTATAAAAAGTAGGTGGGATAATGTCCGCCGGACAGTAAATTTTCGAAAGCGCTTGAAACAGCGTGATTTAAATAAGAATTTTTAATAAAACGGTCATTTACAAAAAAAAACTGTTCGTCTCTTTTCTTCTTCGCAAATTCAGGTTTGGTAACAAATCCCTTAATTTCAACCAAATCGGTAATTTCATGGATCGGCACTAATTTTTCATTTGTTTTTTTTCCCAGAATGGCAACAATACGTTGACGTAAATTGCCTGTGCTTAAATTATATATTTCATTCTCATTGTGATAAAATGAAAACGCAATGTTTGGGTGCGCCAGGGCCACACGTTGAAATTCATTTACAATATGGCGTGTTTCAATGGTGTTCGATTTCAGGAAATTTCTTCGGGCAGGAATGTTGTAAAATAAATTTTTTACAGCAACAGAAGTTCCTGTTGGCGTTGAAATATTTTCTTGTGATATGAAGGTGCTTCCCTCAATTTTTAAGCACGAACCCAATTGTTGGTCTTCTTGCTTGGTTTTGAGGTCCACATGCGAAATTGCTGCGATAGAAGCCAACGCTTCGCCCCGAAACCCTTTTGTATGCAAATTGAATAAATCCTCTGCTTTTTTTATTTTTGAAGTGGCATGGCGTTCAAAACTTAGCCGTGCATCAGTCTGGCTCATTCCCGCGCCATTATCAATAACCTGAATAAGTGTTTTACCTGCCTCTCTGACAATTAGTTTAATAGCCGTAGCTTCTGCGTCTATAGCATTTTCCAACAATTCTTTTACAACAGATGCGGGTCTTTGAACAACTTCACCTGCCGCAATCTGATTTGCAACATGATCGGGCAATAACTGAATGATATCTGGCATTAAAATAATTTATGTAATTCGAGAATGTAGGCGGCGATGCCTACTAAAATAGCAATGATTAAAGCCAATCTTAAATTTGCTGACCGGTTTGTTGCGCTTCTTTTATTTTTTACCCAATCGTTTTTTAAATTATTTTTTGTAAGACTTATTTTTGAAATTTCGATATCATTTCCATCAGAATGATGGTATTTCTTTTCTAAATTTCGCAAACGCTCTTTACGTTCGTCATAATAACGAGGCTTATAATTATAAACATAATTTGAGCTGGGCTTAAATAATTTACCAAACATAAATTTAAATTAATCAGTAAATATCAAAATTACTGAATTAAAAAGTTGTGGTCAAGTTTTGATGATAATTAGCGTGTTAAAACGTTGTTAATGCTGCCATTTTTATGGCTGCAATAGCAGATTCAACCCCTTTATTGCCATGTTTACCACCAGAGCGGTCAATAGATTGTTGTTTGGTGTTGTCGGTCAACAAACAAAAAACAACAGGAACATCGTATTTAATATTTAGGTCTTTGATGCCTTGCGTAACGCCATCACAAACAAAATCGAAATGTTTTGTTTCACCCTGAATCACGTTTCCAATGGCTATTACGGCATTTAATCTTTGTGTTTCCAACATTCGTTTGCACCCAAAAATGAGTTCAAAACTTCCGGGAACATTCCAGCGTATAATGTTTTCTTTTGGGATTCCGTTTTCCAGCAGCGTTTTTTCTGCACCGAGATATAGGTTTTCCGTAATGTCTGCATTCCATTCAGAAACAACAATCCCAAACCGAAAGTTTTCCGAGTTTGGGATTGTTGCTTTATCGTAATCTGATAAATTAGTTGTAGCCATTTATAGCTTATTTTTTAGATCCAAAGGCCGCTTTACTGATATAAATGTCAATGTTTTTAGCCTCATTGGAATTTGGATAATCGTTTTTAATTCTTTCAAACAATTCTTGTGCTTTCGAAAAGTTTTCTAATTCCACCGCTGTATTTCCTGCTTTGAAAAGAAATAATGGCGTAGAAAAATTATTGTCTTTTAATTCTGCAGCTTTCACATAATAGTCAAAAGCGTCATCAGGTTGGTTAATATCGGCAAAAGCATCACCAATAGCGCCTTTTGCTGTAGGGCCCAACAATTCATCTTCCGAAGAAAATTCTTCCAAATAATCTATGGCTTCTTTATATTTTTTTAATCTCAGGTAAGAAACTCCAGCATAATAGTTTGCTAAATTTCCAGCTTTTGTGCCGCTGTATTCATCTGCGATATCTATAAATCCGTATTTTCCGTCGGCACCATTCAGTCCCAGCGTAAATAATGAATCTGCAGCCACAGTATTGTTTACGGCATTTTCGAAATAAACTTTAGGGTATGCCAGTTCATTTGCGGCTTCTTTTTCTTTAGGCGCTTTCACGTATTTTTGATAAGCCAAATAGCCCAAAATAGAAGCTACTACAATACCTAAAACAATAAAAATTACATTTTGGTTTTTTATGATAAATTGCTCTGATTTTGAAGCTGTTTCGTCTAAAGTATTAAATACTTCAGCTGTAGTCGACTTATCTTCAATATTCTTGCGAGCATCTTTAGCTTTACTTCCTGTCTTTTTGTATGTTGCCATTTCTTAGAAATTTGTAGGCGCAAAAATAGAATTTTTAATTGGAAAGTAAAAATGCAATTGTGTCTAAATTTTCATTTATTT
>Ga0209414_1000105_pt1 | contig 35782 bp, 28 predicted proteins | sample LakVidmifraction_4_FD_181154 | JGI IMG/M metagenome (GOLD analysis project Ga0209414, IMG submission 181154) | Hypersaline microbial communities from Lake Vida, Antarctica - Brine Hole Two &gt;0.2 micron (SPAdes) (version 2) | ecosystem: Environmental > Aquatic > Non-marine Saline and Alkaline >...
TAATTCATATATAACACCACTTGGTTCTAATGTGGTTGCAGTAGAATACATTTTAGTAGTGTTTACCCCATCAACAAGGCTAAACAATATTCTACCTGGACTTGTAGTTGGAGCGCCTCCTGGGTTACGATCACCTGTACCCTCATAACAATTAAATGTATTGAAACGCATTCTTACATCTGTACCTTCAATAGAACCATCTGTTAGTAGTGTTAGACTTTTAAAACCATCAAGGAACATATTACCATCTGATTCTACTTTAAAGGGTGCATATGCATATGATGCATCACCTACCCACATTTGACCTGCTGCATTTACATGGAATGAACTAGCATCACTGCCACCAATATCAATTGTACCCCCTGAAATTGCCCCTTTGATAACAAGTGTTCCAAGTGAACCATTCCAAATCATAGATTCTGATGCATTACCGATTGCGAAATCATAACTTGAACCACCATCATGTCCTAAGAAAAATCCACTGGTAGTATCAGCTGCACTATTTTTATTAAGGGTATGAATAGATCCACCACCACTTAAAATAATTCCACCACCTGTAATTGTAGTTCCAGCAATTAAACCCGTCTGTGCTTGATTTTGTGCATTTAAATTTTGAACGCTACCTAAACCTACATTAGTTGATGTTGTACCAGCTTGAATTGTTGATGTTGCATCTTGATTCGCAGTTGCTCCACTTGCGGCTCCACTCGCAACAGTTGATGCTATAGTTCCACCTATTTCAACATCACCAGCAATACTTAATATATTCCCATCCCATGTAATTCCTTTTGTACTACCATTACCAATTGAAAATTTTGGTGTTGCTCCATCATTTCCAATAAAAAATCCAGTTCCTGTATTATATGATGTTTGTCCACTTTTTATACTTACACCTGTACCACCAGTTATAGAATTTGAATTAACTGTCCAACCACCTAGTGAACCAGCTGACCTTGTAGATGTGTTGTTTTGAAATCCTGTTGTAGTATTATCTAAATCACCTAAACTATCACCACCGATTACGATACTACCTGCTGTAATAACACCTGCTACATCAATTCTTGCCGCATCTACTGTTCCTGTTGTTATTTTTCCACCGTTAATTGTAGTTGTGCCCAACTCACCGAAACTCATTTCTAAATTTCCATCAGAAATATTATTAGCAGATGTGAATGTAACCAACCCACTAAATCCAATTGCCTGTGTAACAGAACCATATGAAATATTAAGTAATGCACTACCATTATCAGTAGCAATTCCTGCTCCAGTATAATCTTCCGTTGCGGTATACGTTGCATAAAAATATTTATTAGTATTTCCACTTTCATATGTGGGAGCCCCCATTTGCCAGCCGGGAGACATTCCTGTGATGTTTCCAGATGAAAATGTGTAAACTGAACTATTATCATCAGGTGATGTAGGTGGATTTGATACTACTGACCCATAGTGAACCATACCACTTGCCGTACGTAATCCAGTATCACCTGGATCTCCTGGTTCTCCAGTTATTCCTTTTCTTGATAATCCAAATGTGTAAACTTTGGTAAATTCCAAAAGTGAAGTATTATCTTTTATAACTACCGTTATAGTACCTTGATCGGCAGTTAATGAGCTTTGAACACCTTTTGTTTGTGAACTTACTGTTGTTAGTGTACTTGTTATTCCAACACCGGTAGCAGAAACAATACTATATGTGTTTACACCTGATAATGCATAAGTAAATTGAGTAGTTCCCTTGAAAAACCGTACCCCAAACTCACTACCAGTATATGAAATTCCTGCAAATCCAGTAGTAGGTGCTGAAAATGTATGTGCTTCGTTTGTTAAAAATACTGTATAACCATCTAATCCATCTAAACCATCATCACCCTTAATTAAAGACCAATCATAATCTAAATAATTAGTTGAGTCAGCAACAGTTGTGTTTACAAGTGTACCAATATATGTCTTTCCTGCTGATACTGTTGTACTGAAACCTACACTACCATTTGAAGATGTTGCATACGCAATATGTAAATAATATGTAGTACCATCAGTACCAGTTTCACCTGGTATTCCATCATCACCATCTGTTCCATCAACACCTTTAATTAGCACCCAAGTATAGTCACTTGGAGTATTACTATCTGCTGATATAAAATCAACGTATGTTCCAATGTATGTTTTTCCAGTTGGTGATTGTGAAAAACCTGTACCTGTTGCAGAATCTGCATAAGCAACGTGAAAATAAGTTGAAGTACCGTCCGCTCCATCTATACCATTGATTCCTGATACTGCATCTTGAATACCGAAAACATCAACTGTGTCAAATGCCAATACTGTGGTTTCAAAACCACTTCGTACCTCCGATAAAATTAAATCAACATTAAGTGGACCTGGAACTAAATCTTCCGTTTCATATAAATATGTATTTGTTGCTGACCAGGGTTGGACAATACCACCGTTTATATAAAATTGATATTGTGGACTTATCACATTTTGTTGGGTTGCGGTGAATGTAATATCCGTACCATCTGTTATAGTACCATCTGAATTGTAAGCAACTGTATATTTTGTTCCTGTTAATGATACTACTTTAGCATCTATTCCACTTGAACCATCCAATCCAGCTTTTGATTTTGAGAATGACTGTACTTTAGTTATTGAAATGGGTGTTCCATCTAATCGTTTACCTGTTATTTCATATGAAATGCTTGCATTATCAGCTGTCATTGCTGATTGATTTCCAACTGTTAAAAATGCTCCACTATCGGTTAAAACTCCTGTTGTAATATTTGTTGGTATTGCTGCCACTTTCCACTCCCCAATTGCGGTTGTACTTGGTACATATGGTAATTGAGTTATTCCCTCATACAACTTTATTTGAGTTCCAGAACTTACATATGAAGAAACCACACCTGCTGTATTTGCAGGAAATGTATGTGCTTCATTTGATAATATAATTGTTAATGCATCTATACCATCACTTCCTGATACTGCATCTTGAATACCGAAAACATCAACTGTGTCAAATGCCAATACTGTTGGTTCAAAACCACTTCGTACCTCCGATAAAATTAAATCAACATTAAGTGGACCTGGGACAGAATCACTCGTTTCATATAAATATGTATTTGTTGCTGACCAGGGTTGGACAATACCACCGTTTATATAAAATTGATATTGTGGACTTATCACATTTTGTTGGGATGTTGTGAATGTAATATTCGTATCATCTATTATAGTACCATTTGATTCGTAAGCAACTGTATATTTTGTTCCTGTTAATTTAACAACATTTGCATCTATTCCAATTGAACCATCATTACCTGATATTCCTTGTTTTGATTTACTAATAGTTGCTACTATACTTTTACTTGATGCCGTACCCTCACTATTGATAAAATTAACTGGTATAGTTATTATACCAGTGTCTGCTGTCATATTTGTGGCATTTGAAGTAACCGTAACTATTTTTGCCGATTTTGTAGTTGTAATACCACTCGTTGTAGTAATTGTACCAATACTTGTAAATACATCAGTATTTCCTTCAAATGCTGAAACTATTATATCATTAGGTAGAATGAGACCACTTCCATCTGAATTGGCTGGTATTGATTGAGCTAATGGTGTAGCAAATACAATTACATTTGGAACTGCCGCTTTGGCTTTTGAATAATTTACTTTTTTAGTAAAATCAATAGTAGAATTATCACCTGCTTTATATCTAATCAATAATGTTAAATATCCATCGTTTCCACTCATGGCTGAAATACCATATGAATTTGTAGTAGGTGAAACTGAATTTGGTGTGCAATTTGTTCCTGTTGCTGATATAATGTCAAATCTATTTGGTACGACTAATCCATTATCATGAACAATATTAACTGTACCGACACTCACCGAAACGGATCCATCACCTGCATTAAATTGATTTGGTGCAACAAACCCCGTTGATAATGAAGGAAATGATGTTGATTCGTTTGATAAAAGGGCAGATACACCATCATAATTTATTAAAGGTGTCACTTTTATAGAATCGGAATGTATCCCTGCAAATGCATCTGAACCTGTAAATGAATATGTAACAGATCCTAATGTTTGGGGGAACGATGACCCTTGTAATTTATAGGTTTTTACTCCATTAGTATCAGAAATAGTAGTCAATGCAGGTACTCCACTTCCTGAATTTACGGTAATTGGTGTAAAGTTAGATGCTAAATTAAATCGTGATACTTGTATAGTTACTGCTTGACCAGATGGTCTTAATTCTAAGGTAGTCGGTTCGTAATAAAATGTATTAGTATCCACACTCGCAATTAACGAAGATATTGTTACACCATCTTCTGAACGGAAGATAGTTTCAAATTCAGTTTTATCTTCAATGGTAGCTGAATATACAATTGAACCTACAGTAACTTCACTTCTGCTGCCTGTAAAATCTGAAATGTTTAAAAGTGCACCATTATTTGTTGTATTTGTCAATTTCCCTGGGTACTGTCCTCCAGAATATGATGCTGATGTTAAATATTTTCCTGTGTCATCATACGCTGATGCTGAATATATGGTTGATCCTGAAAGTAGATTTTTTGTAACTACAAATCCAATTTGTTGAAATAATGGATTTCCTATTGAACCAGTTGCGAATCTAAATGAATTTCTGTTGGTAGTGAACGTTAAAAATCGTGTTAGTTGGGATGCTGCGGAAGTATTACCACCTGTAAATTCCTTTGTACCCAACACATCAACTGGAATGTAATTGTTGTTTATATCAAAAAATTCAAATCTAAAATCGTAAATTTCACTCGGTAATTGGCGAGGGACAGGTTGAATCAATGTAAATTCATCTGGTGAGAATGATGTTTCTTGGGCATTCCGTAAACTCACATTTGAAATATACCAATCTGACCCAACAAACTCAAATACCAATTTGGCTTCCGATGTTTCGTTTGATATTATATTGTTATCTATAACAGCTCTGGTTACGTATTTATTTGAACCAGATTCTGCTATCAATTGTTGAGTATCATTTGATGAACTCAAATATGCTTTTATATATTTATTATTTGATACACTCCCACTTAACAATGCCTTGAATGATAATGTATATTCAACACCCTCTGTAAGTGATACTGAATATACCGTTGTCAACTTCTGAACACCACCTGATGTGTTATTATAATCAACAAAAATAGAATTTTGTAATATTGTATTATTTACCGTAATTGGGTGATTTACTGAATCAACTACCCAATATGTATTTAAATTATCTTCTGTGAAATTCCCATATGAAACATCGTTTTTTGTTTGAGATGATAAATCACGTAATAATTCAGTAGATTCCAATTTCGCATCTTGAACAAATTGATAATCACTTAACTCATTCTTTGATTTTCTATACACTTTAACTCGTGCCACATCACCGACAAATGTTTTTAGTTGTGATATATCTATTTTGGCAAAAGAGCCCGTTAAAGCACTCGATTCGAGTAATTGGCTTTCAACGTATTCAAACGTTGTGTTGTATGGTGTGACATTAAATGGTTGTACTATATCATTTACAGTATATGGAACATCAACTAAAACGGTTTTATTATTTAACACTTCCTTAACAGTTGCAGTATAATCCAAATCTGGAATATTGATGATATTTTCATCAATCGAACTTGACCAATTAGAACCATCAGTAATTTTTAATTTATATCGTGTACCTGCTCTCCAATTGGTTAAATCAATCCCTTCCGACGGAAATTCTGGAATACCAATAACTGAACCTGATTGTGTTATAGTTGGAACACTTACAGTAAAGATGGGCTTTACAATTTCCGCAATTTCCACCGAAGGTCTTTTATAAAAACGGACCACATCTTCATTAGATAATAGTTTGTTTATTTTAAATTCCTTTTCCCACTTTACATTATATACCTTTTTCCATTCATTAGGAATTGGCTTAGTTCCGTTTTCCCCATCAATATAAGTTTTGGCTTCTCCTAAAATTGTTATTTTTCCTATACCAATTGGAGTATCAGTATATACATGAACTGAAACTAAAATTGATGTACCTTCATAATATTCAGGACGTCCATCTCCAGGTTCAAAATATATAGGATTTCCAGCGACATCCAAAATTTCAATTTTAATTTCGGTAGTTGGTTGTAAATGTACAGATCCTTCAATTAGGAATCCATTTTTACCGCCTGTAAGTGTATTGTTTAATTCTGTTATTCTGAAATATGTGGAATTCGGGTTTTCATCTTTAATAAATGTCTGATAGTTCGATAAATTTAAAAAAGATGAGAATTTCTTTATTATAGCCATAGCGTTCTTGTATATAGTTATAAATATGATGAAAAGATAAATTAACGATATTTATATTTAGGAAACTAAATAAAACTAAAACTATGAAGAAATACAAGATGATTCAGCTTGAAGAATCGGCATATTTACAATTAAAAGAATATTGTAAACAAAATGACAAAAAAATGGGACCTGTTCTTGCTCGTATGATTGAAGAAAAGTTTAAAAGAAATGTTTTAAGAGTTGAATGAAAATACACTATGTATTTAAACCAAAAATCCCAATTGAAATTAATCAAATTGGGAAATTTAAAGTTGCCAATGGCAAAATATACCATATGTATATCACGTGAAACTGCTATCTAAAACTTAATATGTGAAAAATCATCGACTTTTTTAATTTCTATTAAATTATCAACTGTATCTCTCATTGAATCAATATGGGATACGACCATTACAAAATCAAACTGTGTTTTAAGATATGTAAACAAGCCATATAATGATTGTAAGTTCTCACTATCCAACACACCAAATCCTTCGTCTATAACGAGGAAATTAGGTCTGGGTAGATTACATATGTTTATTAACGCAACTCGTATTGCAATACCTGATATAAATCTCTCCATCCCACTACTCATTTCCAAACTCCATTTTTCCTCACCATATACAAGGTATGCATTAATATTCTTACCATCAATATCCAATTGTATTCCAAAATCCACGATTTGACCAAGTATGTTATTCACTTCACCTTCAAGCATTGGTAGTGCCTTTTCAATAAGTTCGTATGATATGCCATCTTTACTCAATGCATTTAAATAAAAATCGAATAATTTGGTTTGTTGTTCCAAATTAGTCACTTCATCTATTCGGTCTTGAATTGACTTCTGTTGATTCTCCAATGAAGATACCATACCATTTAACCGTAAGACTTCAGTATTAAATTTACCCGATTCTTTTTTGGCTTTGGATAAGTTAGTATTCACCACTTTTAGTTCACTACGAATTTGTTGATTTTTCTTTATTTGTACTTCGTTTTTGTAATATTCACCAATTAACGAATCTTGTGTTACTATTTGAGTACCGATTTTAACTTCTTCTGTTTCATATGTGGATAATCGGTTTATAAGGGTTGATAACTCCCTATCTACCTTTTCTTCTTTAATTGCAGTCTCGTTATATATTTCCCAATCATCCGCACTTTTAGAAAGGACATCTATATTATTTGTTAATTCAAGTATTTTATCTGAAATTTTGATTTGTAATGAATTTAAACTCAATAGTTCACTTTCCACATCTTCTTTTGATGTAATAATCGTACTTGCATTTTCCATACAAATATCACAATCTGGATTATACTTATGCTTCTCCAAATGTTCCTTTTGGGATTCCATAGACTGTATTTTTATATCTGTCTTATCTTTCTCCGAATTGGCAATATTTAAATGTCCTCGTAATTTCTTTAATTTTTCAACATTTTTTGTTAAAATATCTTCATCATATCCATCAAGAATATCATCCAATTTAAGTTGCTCTTTTTCTACTAATTCAATCCGGCTTTCTGCCTTTTCTTTATTTTTAGATAACTCACCCTGCCGTTTCCTTAAAATCTCCTTACGGTGTAGTAATTCTGTAATACCAACTTTATCGGAATTAAGATTAACCAATGTACCATTCAATTTTATGTATTCTCGGTTCAAGGTATCAGCTAATTTATTTGATTTGGATAAATCATCCGATGCTTGTAAATAACTTATTTTTGATAAATCAAGTTGGTCAGTAAGTTCGGCTAATTTTGAAGTAAAGTCATCGGATTTAAATTTTCGCATTAAACTTGCGTTATCTCTGTTTTCATCAGCAGCAGTTTGATACAATTTATCAAAAATATCAACTCCAATGAACTGTGAAAGTATTTCTTTACGTTCTGTTTGAGATTTATCAATAAATAGTGCATTGTTACCTTGTAGTGATAATGTAGTTAGTATAAAATCCTCAAATTTACCTAAATATTGTTCAATGTGTTTATTTGTATCTCTACGTTGTTCACCATTTAATGATATTTTTATACCTTCTTCCACTTTCCAAAAATTCACATCAACTTTAAGGTTAGTTTTCTTACGTGTCCATTTTGCAGTACGTTCTATGAAATAATCCACACCATCAATCTCAAAATTAAACTTACAATAGAATGACTCTTTACGTGTATTTAAAACATTCTTTGAACTGATTGTTCTTGAACTCTTATCAAAAAGACAATATAGTAATGCATCAAATAATGATGATTTCCCACTCTTATTCGCAGCGAATAGACCAATTATGCCGTATGATTTCTGAAAATTAACTTTATTGCCCTCTCCATATGAGAACATATTATCAAATTGGAATGTTTTAGGAATCCAAACGATGTTATCCGCTAATTTTGTATCATCAATCTGTGAATTTATATCCAAATTCATATCAGTAATGGTATTTAAATCAGAATCTTCTAATGCGAATGATCTTTCTAAATACTCTCGTATAAGTTGATTTTGAAATGTAACATCAGTAACATCACCAACGATATTTTTATTTAATTTTGAACCAGTTTTTAATTGACCCATTGTATCGGTTCGTGTTACCGTAACTTCTGGACTTTTAAATAATTGTTTAAGTTCCGTGATACACAGTGCCATATCGGCAGCAGCTGTATTTGTGAATCTTAATCGTAATCTCGGATATTTTGGTAATTTTGTATCAATTTCATCATAAACCCATTGTGGAATAACACCATCCACCACATCAATCGTTAAATAACCGAAATCATTATGTATATCAAATTCTTCATATGTGCGTGTTGCCACATTCCATAATAAATAACCATGCTTCTCTAACAATTCACCGTGATTCTGCTGTAAAAGGCTGGAGCTATAAGCAACGGCGGGTTGTTTTTTGTAAACGATCATATTTAGAGTATCTAAATATTCATTTACCTGCTTCCATCCTTTAGATTTATATAACTCCCAATCACCAGCTGCTATTTCCAATGTTGATTCTGTGAACTCCTGTAAACACTGTCTTTTGTGGATATCACCTAACACCGCCATATCAAACCCATCAAACATTTGTACCGAAAATGAGTTAGATGCAACCGTATATCCTATATCAGTTTCCGCTTTATTAACAGGTCCATGAAAACAACATATTTTATTTTCTCCTTCAACTTCATATCCATTTGCCCAATTGTCTTTATGATCTAAAATGGAATATACAACAAATGTTAAATTTCTGTAAGGATATGTACCCGTATCTCGTAAATAATGAATTTTTGGATTATTTAAATTCTTCACGATTGGAGTTAGTACATCCAAACGATGTGAATTATTCAAATTGCAATCGTGATTTCCTGTAATTAAAAAAGTTTCTCGTAATTTGGCACATTCTGTAAGTAACCAGCTAATTTCCTCAACCAATTCGGGAGACATTTCTGTTTTAGCGTGTGCAATATCCCCTGCAAGGTAAATGACGGAATTTTCTATATTATCCTTTTTTACTTGCGCTAAAAATTTCGTGAAAACTAATCGGTATTCTTTATGTCGTTGTAAATTCCGAATGTGTAAATCGCTGATATGGTATATATGTGTGATATCTGCTGCACTCTCATTTATGTCTTTGCTCATATTATATTATTGGTAAATGATTTTATATTCTATTTTTATAGATTTACAATATTTAATTGCCGCTTCGTTTTTTGCATCTATAATTTCTTGGTTGTATATTCTACCTTTTGTTTCTAACAATGTTTTATTATTTGTAGTATATGTAATTAAAAAATCTGGTATGTAATTTCTTATTTTATTTTTATACGTGTATGGAATTTTTATTTTGTGATTTTTAGTCCAATGAATAACATCAGTATCATCATCTAATATTCCCATCCATGTTTTTTCAAAACCAGACGCATAATATTCTTCAATATTTGTTTTTTTGCTTTTATACCTACCTTTTTTGTAAAATTTCGGACCAATTTTATCAGGATTATCCATTGACCAATTGGCTAACCGATTTATACGTTCTTCAGAATTCCATTTTTCTGAAGTCTCTTTACTTTTCTTTATTTTTGATATAATTTCATCAACGTTAGCTGAATTACTCCAATGATTTTCTTTAATTTTTAATTTGGTTTCATCTGAAATATATCTATCGGTCATTAATTCTGACATATATTTTTTATGTGTATCTGTGTGATATCCCTTTGGCATACGAAATGCAGTTCCATTATCATTTGCTTTTTTTATATTTATACTTCCCGATTTTGCCACCACATTACGTAATTCTGGATTATCTATAAATTTTTGCTTAGATCCTTTTGATATTTTGTCAAGTTCGTCTTTGGTTCTAATCCGATTATTGGAACATTTATAACTACAATATTTGGCTGAATATCTTGATGGTATGACTTCAAATTCATTTTCGCATTTTTTACATATTTTTTTTATTCTATACTTCATACCTATAAATATAAGAAATAAAAATTTACCATCTAACAGAACTGTATAACTACTACAAATTTAGTTTTTGTGAAATAATATCCGAAAATGTAGTTGTTTTTGTATTCTGAATTATTTTATTTGCTTCGGGAAATCCCATACTACTGGCATCTTTATCAGTTGGTATAATATTTGAAGTTGGAATGCCCTGTCTTGTGAAAAACTCGGTATAATATAGTGCTTGTTTTTGGGCATCTACATCTAACATTATTTTAATACCTATTGGTTTCTTTATTAAAATCTTTTCCATTAACACAACTGGTATTACTTTACCGAAAATGGGTATAGCATTTCGTTTTACTGCAATTGCATCAAAAATCCCCTCAACAATCACAATCTTTTCATTCCAGTTAATTTGATTATCTAATGCGATTACGTTTTTACTTACAGGTGGATTTTTGTATTTATATACTTCATCTTCATATATTGTTCGTGAAATAAAATAATTTAAATTTCCATCTATTGTATATGATGGAATAACAATACGACCTGAATATAGACCACTATCACAATACCCTATGTTATACTTTATTATATCTTCTCGTGTTATACCACGTGAATCTAAATAAAACTTAACGTTTGTGTACATTGGATTAAATGATTTTGGCTTTAGTAATGCTGATTTAAATTCACTTGGTAATCGTAATTCAATTTTCACATCATCAGTATGCGACACCGTCACATATTCATTACCGTAAATTTTATTTATTTCTGATATCTTGTAATTATCAACATTTAATTTTCTAAGTAATGAATATAGTGATTTCCCCTTTGCATCACACACCCAGCAGTGCCAGTATTTTTTGATTATATTTATATTTAGTTTCTTTTTTGGGTGATGGCAGAACGGACAGTGATATACTCGTTCATTTGATTTTAAATCAGTTCCTATTCCTAATGCCGAATCTAATATATTTATAATTTTTTGTTTATCTTGATATGATAACATTATCTATTTTTTTTCGTTTTCCATGTTATACCTTTATTCCAGGGAATATTTCCCTTTAATGCTTTACTTAGTTTCTCTCGTGCTTCTATACTATTCATTGGATTATTATTAATATTCCGTTCTATAAGTTGTAATCGCACATGAGGTAATTTCGCCGGGTTATTTTTTGTTAAATATTCCACTCTTAATTTTTTAAGTTCATTTGCACGATATTCCCCCATATGCTGTTCATATGTAATTCCCAAATGACCCTTACTAATTTTCTTACGAGTTTCATCACTTACAATTCTACCTTTTCCAGATTCACTGATTTTTTTACAAGTTTCATCTGAAAATATCTGATTTTTTCGTTTTTCCCTCATTTTTTTCTTACTTTCTTCTGTATGAACCAAACCATGTCTATGGAATCCAATATTAGGTATATAATAATTTCTATTTAGTGAATCATCTATATTTTCTTTTATTAATATACTCTCATATTTTATACAAGTTTCTCGCTTTCGGAAATTTGATTTTAATATTGTTTTTATTAATCTTGATTTGTCTTTTGGTTTCCAAGTTTTATAACTACCCACATAATGATCTTCAGTAATTTCACACTCACAACTTCTACTACCAATGTAAAATTCCTTAGTTATTGGATCATCTAATCTATATACATAATGTTTCATAAAAAGTAAAACCCATAAAATTTCAGGGTTGAGGACCTTACTTTTTTACAGGTTTTTAAAAATTTCTTAAATATGTAGCCTCAACTCTACCTATATAAATATTAAAAAAGAAAAAAACCATTAATTCATATAGGCAATAGTGTTTATGATTATCACCCTTTGTTTTTGTACCGGGTCCTAAAGTTTCATCAATTATATTGAGTATTTTATTTTTATCTCTAAATGAAAGCATTTTATATTCTAAATTTAACCTTTAATATACAAAAAAAAACCGAGATATCCTAATTATCTCGGCTTTCTTTATTTTTATGGATGTGGAATCTGGGTAGGCAGCTTTCGCATGTATATCATCCCCACCCATAATATATATAATCCCTATTTAACTTAATAGAGTTTTTAGTCTTTCTGCTGATTTTTTTGTTGTATGTCTACCATATAATTCACCATTGATGGTTGTATTACACTCATATTCAATCATATCACTTTCAACCACTTCAATCACCCGTTCTTGATAGTTTGGGTGTTTATATAAAATTTTACCACCATTACTCAATTTGATTTTAATAATACAATGGTCAAGAATTCCACCACCACCCATTGAACTACGGTTATGGATTAACAATGGTATTTTGATACTACCGGTTGATATTCCAACATAACCAGTTACATCATTTTCTTCGTTCCAATCTATACCTGTTGTGGTATCTCCGTAATGTACCCTAATCCGAGTTCCACTATTACGTGCAGCTTCCAATACTCTGATAACTGCTTCTGATGTATCTTTGTGGTAAGATGTTCCGTTTACTGTGTTATATTTTTTCATAATTTAAATGTTTTAAAGTTAAATGCGTTTTCTTTTGAACCGATACCAATTTTTATCTGTTTGTGTGTATCTAATCCATATGCCTAAAATTTTAATAAACGTGTAATCATGTTGCTTAAACATATGAAAAACACTTCCTTTTTGTATCCAAATTTTCATAATTGAATTTTTAAAGTTTACCGATGTTATTTTGATATTTCACTTAAACCAAAGAATATCAATCCATAGAAAAAGAACTGTTCTTTTTCTTCAAATAAAACATTTTTCAGTCTTTCATATTACTTGCTCCAGCTTAATATTTCATTTTCTTTAGATATATAAATCTTGCATTCTTTTAATGTATTAGACGAGAAATAAACTTCGCCAGTTAAAATACTTTTAACTTCCCAAGTTCCGTTAACCAATTCAATTAAATTATTACTTATTAAATCAGTATAATTTCCTTTACAAATTCTTTTTAGTTTTATAGTTGTCATAATCTTCGTATTTAAGTTAAACTCTCTCTTTATTACATAGTAAATGTACGGAAATTATTTTAGATAAACAAACTAATCTACATAGGTTTTTGCCTCTGAATATTTATATTTATTTAATTTATGTAATTCGGTTGTTTTTCAATTCTTTCATCAATCATATCTCTCAACATATCACAATACACACCAGTCTCCTTTGAAACCTCATTAAATTGATTATTTAACAATCTGAATGCGTAAGTATCATTCCAACCCAAAGTAACCATTACCCACCCACTATGGATGTAACCATGTACTGAAATCATCAATGCTTTGTTTTGGTGATTATACACCTTTGAAACACCCCAACTAAAATAAATATTTATATTAGATTTTAAAAGTTTTAATGTCTCATGAACATTAAATTCTCTTTCTAATTTTTCATCTATTGTTTGGAAAAAACTTCTTTTACTCATAATATTAGTTTTAAGGTTTAACTATTTCTTTTTATTACATGGTAAATATACGAAAAAAAACCGATATAAAGAATTTATGTCGGTTTTAATTTTATTTAATTTCTGTATCTTTTTTAAAATACGTTCCATTGATGTTTGAGTTGTAGTAATCATCATCGGTTTCTAATACCCGTTTTTCAAATAACTCCCTGGTTTCGTAATAACTCAATTGCTTTTTATGGTACGCTACACGTATAATTTCTTTTGTGTATTGTAATCCTTTTTTAATCCCTTCGTTCAATATAGTGTTTGAACCTGTATAGATTTTCCAATTCCCTTCCTTCCGGACTGTTTCATAAAGTTTCAATCGTTTATCAGTAATAAGTTTAGACTCCTTTTTTCCAAATTTCCGTTTCCTTACCGTAAATATGGTTTTCTTACCTATATATTTTTTACCGTTTTCATCAGTAATCATATATACGAATCCATGTACATTATCAGGTAAATCGGAAACCTCGGTAATGGGCTTACCTTGATAATTCCAAATCGGTTGTGTCATACCTTTTTTAAATTTTTATAAATCGCCTGTTAGACCATCTGTGTATTTTTTTGTATTGGGTGTACCACGAAATTTACTCAAATTTTCATCAGATGCAAGGTTTTTGCCCCCGTCTACCGATAATGGAGTTTTATCTGCCCCTATTTTTGGTGCATTGAACCAGGGACCTTTTAAGTATTTTTCTAATAATGTTGCCATAATATTGTTCCTTTATTTTAATATAAGTATAATTAATTGTCAAATCTAACCAAAAAACTAACATTGTAATCAGGAAGTTTTTTTATTGGTTTGGGTAATTTCGCTACTGCAATCATTTCACCATCACTATCGTATAATCCAATCGTTGTTATAAATGTAGATAAATATGAACCAGTTGGGTCTAAGCTAACGTTAGCTGAATAGTCATTCCAAGTGCCACTTCCAGTTCCAACCGTTCCTACAAATGATGATTTTTGTGTAATATCTCGAACTTCCTTTATTTTGACTGTTTTTGCTGGTGATACATTCGTTATTTTGGTAGTAGTAAAGTCATATGAATTTTCTAATACAACATCAACTGCTGATGGGTTTTGAGAATAGTTAAACTCACTCCTATCGGCAGTTACTAAAATTTCCGTTTCGTGTATAGTTTGAGTTGACCTATAATCAACTGTATAATTAGAAAATGCTAATGAATCTGTCATAACAATTAAACCATCATCATAAAATACATTGCCAAATATTGCACTATCCAATCCAACATCATTAAAAAATAATGGTGTATTTGTTATCATTGTATTATTCTCAAAATCAATATACGATACATATCTATCCTCGGTAGTACCTAATGTAAATGTACCTATGCCGGAATTCAAATCTAATGATGATAATGTGACCTCTATGGTAGTGCCATTAACTAAAAATGTTATAATTTGAGTATTAATATTCCAACCTGTAAGTATATATCTTGGTAATTCGGTTCTCAATGCCCCAAACCCATCATCTACATACGTAATTCCGTTGTCATTATCTACAAGTGTTACACTTCTTTTTTTTATTTGCTCACCGTACTTTATTTGTGGAATTTGAATTACATAAATTTGATCACTAAACAAACGTTCAACCATATAATCGGCAGGGTTGTACATTACTCCAAATTGGGAAATTACATTTCCATTGGCAGAATAATATTTTGTTTTTATTGAATGATATAGTGTATGGGTGTATATACCATTACCTACATTAGTGGATGTATCTAAATCGAATAGACCCACTTCATTGGAAGCCGGTATTACTGATGCATCACTCTGGTCCAGAAACCACTCTTTATATACTTTAAATCTTCTGGTCGATATGTTTGAATACGGTATCTGTTTGAACATAATTTAATCTTACATGTATAAATATTAACTTAATAAATTCTCAATAATTTCTATATCATTATTAATGTCATGTTCCCATACCACTTTTACTTCATATCCATTATTTTTAGCCATACCTTGTTTTAACATATCATTCTGAATTGTAGATTTTACATCAAAATGGTGTTTTTTAACTCCAATACCGCCATGCCAATAATCACCATGAACTTCAATAATAATATTTGAATTTTTTAATTTAAAATCGTATGATTTACAAACACCATTATCATTTATAAAAAACTGAAATGTGTATTTGATATTTTTTGAATCTAAATAATCTGCAACCTTCTTTTCAAGTTTATTCATTGGTTTATGTGAAAATATTTTTTTGATTGCTTCTGGAGTATGAGTTTTACCGAACATTGCATTATTTTCTCCTTTAGAATAACCACGTTCAATACGAGTTTTGCTCATTTGAGCACGTGATTCTGCTGAAAATGTTTTTCCAATTGCCCAATGTCCATTTTCTTTTAAGAATTCTGATTGTGATGTGGACATTTTTTCTATGGATGATTTTTTATGCTTCTTACCATACATAGGGTGTTTAGTTTTATCCTTTAAACGCTCCTTTGCTGCTTCACTTATTTTTTTACGATGTTCTTTAGTTCGTGGTGGCATTTTACCACCCTTTAGTGTTTTAGATTGCCCTACTTTAAAGCATTCCATAGAACAATATGTATCTTTACAAATAGTTCCACAATTTTTACATGGTGACCATTTTGGTAGGTCTTTCCAATATTTTATAGCATATTCTTGGTAGGTAATATTATGTTTTCGGGTTATATGCATTCCGAATTGTTTAATACCGTGTGAATCATCACATAGCCTACATTTTATCTTATCAATCATAACTAAAAAAGTTTCCTATACATATAAGTATAAGAAACTTTTTAAAACGGTATCTAATTTGAGTTTTATTATGATTTATTCATCAAAAATCAAGTTTGATCTTAATCAAAATTTCACGATCAAAAGATTTAGGTATTGGTTGTGATGTTTTCGCCACCGCTAACATTTCACTTGAATTGTTATATAGACCAACGGTTGTTATATATGTCTTTGGGTCTCTTTCGAATGATGATTCTACGAAAGTTCCGTCTGAACCAGTTACAAATGATGGGTTGTTAGAAAAATTATATTCCCTATTGGTTGCTCTAACGAAGTAATGTGCTGTTGATATGTTTTCAGTTCTACGTGCTTCAAAATCCCCTCCTAATTTAATAGAATCAAATAATTTTATATGGTTACGTTTTTCAGGAGTATCTACACCAAGATCAGGGGTTATCTCCGTTCCTACAAGAGAAGCAAGTGCTCCTGGATTTAATACAAGTAGTCCTTGATCTGGATAAAATAACCCATATCCTTGTCCTGTTTGTGGTTCAAATGTATCAACTACTGTTGCTGCATTTTCAGTTCCTAAATTTAAATCACCTTGAACTATATTAAATACTCTACCCGCTTTACCTACGGTATCATCAAATTTTTTCCCACTATCATCTATAAAGGTAAAAGTTCCATTTGTACCACTCAATGTTAATGAGAAATTTCCAGGATCCATAGATTCTCTATATCTTGATCTTGAAAGGTTTACAACGTAAATATCATCAGAATCATGTGCTACTGAATTTGAAGATGAAAGGAATGTGAAATATTCATCATCACGGTCTAATAAAATAGAACGATATTGTGCGTATGTTGCTTTGGTTGCCAATGTTGATAAATCATCATTTGCTAATGAAACAGAACCTAATCCAGTTTTATTTCCATATGCTACCGCAAATTGAACTACGGATGATGAATCAGTATCAGGATCGGTATTATAAGCATTTATATAATAATCTAATGTTGGTTGTGTTGAGGATGAAAAGAAAGTTGTCAAACTACCAGCATCACCACTCCATAATCCTGTTGTTACTATTTCAGTCTTACCTGTAATTTGATCAAATTCACCAAACGGTTTGTATATACCCGTATTTACAGCACCACCTTGCGCCGCAACTTTATCACCACCAGTTAAATATTGGTTGATGATACTTACTATTTGGTCGGAAGTTAAGCTACCTTGATTATTTGATAAATAGGTTGCAAGTTCTGATGATAAGTTTGTTCCTGCTTGTCCAGTTATTTGTGCCATAGTTTTTTAATTATTTTTTACTGATTTTTTAAGTTCCGAATTACCTAACATTTGAAAAGTGAACTTTCCTGGTGAATCTGGTGATCTAAATACATGTTCTTTGTTATTTAAATCATATCCCAAATATTCAAAATTATCGTTCCATTGATTTATACCAGAATCTAATAATGAATACTTACTACCAACTTTTAATCCTTCTGATAGTATGGCTTTCTTGTGCATTCCAGTTTCTATTATGTTTTCACTTATATATTTTTTTAAATCAAATTTTTTCATGTGTTATATCAATCTTTATGTTGGTTGTACGTATGTAATTGTTACTGGTATGGTTTGTGTACCACCAGTTTCATTTCCATACACGGTTAATGTTGTTTTTATCGTTTGTGTAATACTTGGATTTGGTACAAACGTAAATGCAGTACCCTTTTCTACTGCCGCAGTTGTTGTAATTTCATCCCCTAAAAATATTGGAACTGTACCACTACCTGCACTTAAACCAGTACCGACGATAGAACCAGCATTTTTATTTGCGAGTACTAATGTATATCCTGCTGATTTATTACCTGCTGGTGAAGTTGTGGGTGTCAATGCTACTTGTCCGGAATTTTGTGTCACCACAAGTGATGGAACACCAAGTTCAACTTTTGGAATTTTAGTAGTACCTTTAGGTAAAGTTACCAATTTATATCTCAATACTTGTGTTTCATCTGGAGATGCCTCCGTTACTGGAATTGCTTTAATAGCAGTATCGTAATATGCACTACCTCTTGGATGTGCGGGTTCGTATAAGGTATAGTCAATTTCATCATCACCTAATGCAAATTGAGTAATGTTAAGACCTGCACCCGATGCCAACTTTTCTCTACCTTTTTTGGTAAGAATTGCATCAATCGTAATTTCTTCTGAATTTAAATATGCCATTTTTCTTTTGTGTTTGTTATATTATCTGTTTATAAATATTATTTTTTTTTATTTTGAGTTTTTTTTACTTTTGAAAATTCAAATTTCCAACCTTTATATTTTCCTCGTTGGTATGTTGTTTGATTTTTACAATGAATACTTAATAAATCCCTACTCACATTCAATTTATTTGCAGCTTCTGTGATTGTGGTATATACATATAAATTATCATCTAAATCTTTAACATTTACAAATCCTTTCCAATTTGGATTTAATTGCCCTTTTGATAATCCAAGTTCTTTTCTTTTTTTACTAATATTTAATTTCCATTCTTTACTAAATTTTTTACCTTCATTAGAATATTGGTGCGTTTTATAATATTCTTCCATTCTTAACTTTTGTTCTTTCTTCCATTCATCGGTTCTCTTTATACCAAACATTGGATTTTTGTTACCCGGACTTCCGAACTTTTCTCGTTTTTCATCATCACTCAATTTAGACATAGTTTCTGTAAGTGTCTTACTTATTTTCTTTCTATGGGTTTCAGAAATTGGAATACCACTTGTAACACCAACCACTTCACCATTCAAAAATCGTACATCTTCATTATGAATCCAATGATATTTTCCATTTTTATCTTTAACGGTTACATAACCGATTTTATATGAATGTTCACCTGGAATTGAGAAATTACGATTTAATTCGTTTTTTATAAATTTTCTAATAATACCAGCTTCATATTTAGTAGCATTATTACGAGTTTTAAAATTCTCTTTAATAATTGTTTTTACTAAATTCATCCTTTCAGGTTTCCAAACTGTTGGCGAACCCATATAAGTATCATCTTTAATTTCTCCTTTGCAAGTTCTACTTCCAAAATAAAACTCTCCAGTTATTTTATCCTCTAATTTATATACATAATGTTTCATATATATAAGTATTAAAAATAAAATAAATCAACAACTAATATCAGTCCACCTGTAAAATTGGCTCACCTGCCCCTCTACCTGTATCACTAACTTTCAATGTATTAGGGTTTGTAGTAAACGTCTGTACTGCTGCTCCACCATCAAGTGTTGTTTCTGATGTTTGTTTAGAGCCATTGTACCACGAGTTTTGCATACCGGTTGGTAAATCTCCCACATTTCTATAATGGCTTGTAAAATACCCGTCTAGTGGTGTTACTTCCACTATATTACCTGCTACAATCGGTGTTACTTGGTCAAAATCCAAAATTGTTACCTTATATCTATATAGGGTTTTGGAAACATAATTAGTACCTGCTGTTGGATCTAACGGATTTATATTTTCTGGTGTCCTAACTGTATAACTCTCTTTTAATTTATATACCTTTTTTCTATCTCTTACTACATAACCATACTTGTTAATTCGTGTTCTATTGGTATGCCCATTTTCACCATATAGTCCAAAGCCTGCATTATAAATCGAATCAGGACTCATTCCAACTTGTGTCAATTTAATAGAATCATATTCTCCAATTAGTGTACCTTCTATTTTAGCATCAATTATAGTTTCCTGACCTGAAAGCTCACCTAACAATGTAATATCAGTATCTTGTACTGGAATTATACCTTCGTAATATGGATTAGTAGAAAGTAATTCAATATCAGTAGGAATTGTGAGTATACCATCATAATTAGTTTTTTCAGAAACTAATGTTATTGCACTATTTGTAGTGATAACGGATTCAATATACTCATATGATGAATCTAATTCTAAAATATCATCTACATCAATGATAGCTTCATGAGTCAAATCCTCAGCAATTGGTCTAGTATGTTTAAATTTACTACGTTCTAATAAATGTGGCTCAATAAGTAATCCAGTAGTTACATTTGCTCTACCAGGAACTAACGATTTTAAAGTAGTAAATAGTGTGCTATTTATATATCTAACTAATTGGATATATTCATAAATATTTAAATCAAATCTTTTGAAATAATAATTTCTTAAATTATTTAATTCAGAATAACCATCAGCATATTCATCACCAGGATTACCTATATAATTATCAATATTAAAAGTTCCTAATGAACGTAAAATATCCATATTTATTTCACGTGTGGGTGAAAAGAATAATCCTAATTTATTTGAATCAACTGCATCATCAAATGATGTTACGTTTGACGTATCTCCGAATTTTAAATAATTTTCTAATGTTTGTGATTCAAACCTAATTTTATTTGCCAGACCTATACCAGTTGCCGGAACTACTGCCGTAACTGAGCGTTCATATGAAACATATTGATATGGGTAGGTTGTAATTGATGTGAAATTTTGAGCAGTTGCAAAATCTTCGCCATATTTTCTATTTATAGATACATTTTTTATATCCAAATCACCTGCCGCACTCCTATCTTTTGGATATTCAAAATCTAATCTAAATATTAAATCTTCGGTTGAGGAATTATAATCATTACCATCAATTGCATCAGGTAATAATGTATGGTTTACTATATTTGCCTCACTTAATGGCACACTCCATAATCTGAATTCATCCACATTTCCAACAAATCCATCCCCGATTATTAAATCCGGTCCATTTGCCCATGTTGATGCACCTGTGGTTATTGATAGAGTTGAGGATACTTCATTACGGATTCTTTCGTTAAATCCTTCTTTTGCATAAACCCAGTATGTGTCCTCATTACCAGATACGGTTCTTTGAACCACGATTTGAGTATATTCACCATCAAAGAACGGAAAATAATTTGTTAAAGAGGAAGTGTCACTTCCTGTAAAATATAATTGTATTGCAGCTAAACTACCTGTTCCGGGAATAATTGATAAATCCCAATCTTCGGCAGTAATTAGTGTTTGTTTTTCTTTTAATGATGTGTTAACCCTTAACTCAATAGATTGTGGTTTGTTTCCAGTTGTTATAAATTGGTTATATGGAACTAAAATTGATGAAGTGCCGTCAAGTGATATGGCAGCTGTTCTATCATCAAATGTGAAATTAGTTGTAGTTCCTACTGTTGGATCAACAGGTCCACCAAATTCCATAATGGTTAACATTGAAGTTGGAATACCATAACATGACATAACCGCAGTTAATGCTCGTTTTGTTCCTTTATGTTTGAATAAATATGGTAAGTTATTTAATAATCTTCTCCAAATTTCTTGTTGTCTCTGTTTACCACTCATTGCCGATGCGGTTGACCCATCGACGTTTTTACCGAAAGCGTACTCCCACAATTGTTGCGATTGCATACCCATATCAGCATCCCAACCAAGTGATTCCAACATATGATAAATTAACTCATTTGTTATCCCACTATCGTAATTATGAACTATTTTTTTAGATTCGGTAATACCTTTTGTATAACTTGATAAAATATCAAAATGTTGACCAATCATATTAAAAAATAATACGAAATCTTCATTTTCTGAATCATCAATTAAATGTTGAGGGATGTTTCTTACAAGTGCGTTTTTATTATCCCAATCAAAAGTAGTGGCACTATCTATTATAGTAGTATACCAAGATTGAACTGAACTATCAGATGATCCACTTAATATGTCACCTGCACCTGGATATGCGAATGCATCATCAGGGGTTTTGTATAATTTATTTTCAAATGCATCAAATCCTGATTTTAATTTATTAATGGTGGTTGTGATACCTGCCATTTCATTTTTTACAGCAATTGCATTTAATGAACCTGATGTTGTTAGTAATAAATCGTATTTTGCATCATATGCTTCAATTGCTTGTATTTTGTAAAAGAAATTTTCAACCCGCTCTACTGCCGAAGAATATTTTATAAAATTATTCCAAAGGTAATCAGTTTCATCCCAATATTTCAGATTCAACATTTCCAATGAAAACGCATTCGTACCAAGATACTTATCTACGGTTTCTCCTGTTGATAGTAAATCATCTATTATTTCAAGACCTGTACCATCACCATCACCATCACCACAATCAAAGCAAGGTAATAATGGAGATTCATCTACCTCAATAGTTTCATTTGCAATAGTCTCACCTATTAGTGGAACTGATTGTATTTTTGAAAGCCAAAGTTGTTGATTTGGTTGTATATTTCTTGGTAACGGTTCGTATAATTTTAATACTAAACTTTTTACTTCTTTTATTTGTCGAGGACTTTCATTGAAACTGCCTGTTAAACTTATACTGCCTGTTGTGTATGTAGAAAAGGTTTCTGTATCAATTCCCCAAGTAGAAATAACTTTATTTTCACCATCGCCGAAATGTGCGTAATGTGTAAGGTACTTTGACGTTTCTTCTTTTAGTAAACTTATGTCAAACTGGGATTTGAATGCAGATTGAATATCAAATAACACTTGACCCCTTTTTAATCGTAACTCACCCTTATCAAATACAACTGTTATTCTTTCAGTCTTACCCTCTACTACCTCATCCCCACCAATATTAAACGGAATTAAGACTAATTCAAACGGAATTTTATCGGTTGAATCATTGTGAGTAATTTTACCTTTAGATAAAATCTCGGCAACATTTAACGTAAGTGATCCGTTATCGGATACCCTTGCGATGGCAAATTCATTATCCTTTTTATTTACATAAACTTCAATATAGTTGGTATTGACTGATTGCCATCCAATTATGAAATTTTCATTATACCCCTTAAAATCAGCACCCTGGATATTTTCGGGATATGTGATATGTGTTATATCTGGTCCAGGTGAATGTGATTTATTTATTACATTTATATTTATTCGTTTTACTAAACCTGTTCCAACTATATCCGATACTGGTTGTAAATACAATATATAACTACCTATACCACTATTAAAATCTTTCTTTGAAAGTGAAATTGAACCGTTTTTAGGTAGTTCACGTTTTGTATTACCAAGTACGTAAATGATACTATCTGAATATTGAGAAGTATATGGAATTCGTAATGATTCTGTATCATTTATGTTATATTGTAAACTCGTATTAGATACACTAACTATTGGACTCTTTGGTGAAATTTCTTCTGCCAATTTATTCACAACCGCAGAAATTGTTGTCAATCCTGGTAATAGTGTTTTTGTGAATTCATTTTCAATTGTTAGTGGTTGTGGGTTATTTCTATCAGTAATAGAATATTTTACTAAATGTGTATAATTAGTCACACCATTACTTTGTAATTTTACCCATGGCATGGTGTCAGGTATTAAACGATCTATGCGACCTGGTCGCATAGATTCTCTGCGACCTATTTCATTTGTATTACCTGGTATTACATCTAACGATATTGTAAAATCATCACCATTTTTTATAAATCCATTTGTATTCGCAGAAGTTGAATATGAAATAATATCATCTGATGATACATCACCCAAGAATCTTACTTCATATGTTTCTGAATATTCTATTGGTGGTACTCGTGACGTGTTTAGACTAAAATCCAATGAAACGTATTCTAATGTATTTTTACTTAAATTTACCCATTTACCATTTAAATATTGGTCTACAACTACAATATAAGTTGCGATTGATATACCACTTACAGTCATCTCAATCGTTTTAACTCTATATTTTTGAGTTGATTCCCATCCCGATTTACTGACAGTGAATACCCTACCATTTAATAGTGCTTTAGGATTATAATAAAGAACATTAGGTGTTGTTTTACTACTATCATTTCCATTTATAAATATGGATGAATGGATAGGTGAGGATAAAAATTTTATTGTTATTAACGGTGTTGTTGGACCGGTTGTAGTGGGTGAAACAGTTGTACCACCACCCCCACCACCTGTGTTACGTCGATCATCTTCTGTTTTATCAAATTTAATGGCTACTGACATTTATTGCTGTTTCTTTTATTACTATAAATATAAGTTTAATACATTTATACTATATTGTGAAAGTTGTCACCTACTTCAAATATTCTCGGTTTAACGCGGACTGGTTCTGGGTATGTAGTTATGTAATCATCTACAATTGATATTGGTTTATATGTACATACCGCAGCTTCCCCGTAATTTTCTGCAAGGGGATCCCTACACCTTACCGTTCTCTCTATATTTTGTATTTTTGGTGTGGTTCGTATATCCCCCACCAATTCCACGGTTTGATATGTAATTGTTATAGAATCATTTTCCTTGCCAATCCACATTTCACTATCACCATCATTCGTATAATTTATTGTACCCGTATTAGACCAAACGTAATACGTAACAGTTTTACTATTAGCAATAACCCCCCTATCAGGAGCACCAATAACAACTGGTTCAGGTATGGTACTATTATATATTGAATCACTTGTGGTGGTTTTTAAAATTTTACTCAATTTATCAAATGTTACCTGTTCCTCCATTGATAATGTATTTTTTTCTAATATATTACGTTTAGGTAAATAAAAATCAACAACCGCTGATAATATGGTTGATGCTGTATCTATAATTTCACTAATTGGTAATTGTAAATTCGGCAATGTTTCTAATGATTTACCATAATTGAGTGAATTGATATCATAATTACGGTTTTCGATAAAATATTGTGCCGCCTGAATAAATTTAGTTCTAATATTTAATAAAAATATATCAAAATCATGTACCTTGAATTCTTGTTTTATTAAATTAACATAGGTTTGACCATCTACCACCTTTCCTTTTATAGTTAGGAAATCCACTAATACAGCTTGAATATTTATATTTTCTACGAATTTCTGTACAAATCCATTGGTATCATCCCTAAATTCCCCATTATTCACAAATACATCATATCGGTTTTGTAAATCAGGTATAACCACATCATCTTTAGTTTTTAGTGGCATAACACGAATTTCTGTCCTTGATGGTGAAATTTCATGTATCCATAGTTTATCAAAATTTTCTCCTTCTGAGCCACATCTTCTATTTAATAAAGATATTTGTGTTTTGAAAATACCATTAGAATATCCAGCTTCTTTAATTAGTAAATCTGAATCAATTATATATTCTTTAGCACCATTCGTTTTCTTAACATCACTATTTTCATTTATACTAAAGTATTTATTGATATTGATGTCATCCAAATAAATATATCTAACGAATTTACCAGAATCTCCCTGTGGTAATTTATTATCATCATTATCGTACATTACAAATTCAATAACATCTGTATTTCCTGTAATATTCCAATCTGTCCCGGTTGCACCGAAAATGGAAGAAAATAATTCTCTTTCAAAAATCTTTCTGTCCTTAGGATCTAATTTATATCCCTTTTTTTCAATAATTTCTTTGAATGCCTTTATTGCCATAATTAGTCTTTTTCTGCTCCTATTGTTGTTCCAACTATACCCCTTGGACTCCAAGTATCTCTTCTATCAACCTCTCGCTTATATGCAGCTTTAATTAGATGGCTTTCTCCAAATGAAGTTGTTACTAAAATCGATCCCTCATATGTACGATTTCGGTTTCCACCAAAAAGGCCACCTCTATCATCTGTTTTTGGTTTCCAACGTAAAGTTACATATCCCTTCCCTGCTGCACTTCCGTCCCTTCGTGGCACTGTGATTGTATTAGGAACATCTAACCATTTTGTAGCATCACCTGCTGTTGATAAGTGGAATACTGCGGGTGTATCTTCATTAAAATTATAGAAATTGATAGCAGTGCCTTGTATATATTTAACTTTATTATCATTTTCAGTTTCTATATATAGTACATGTTGGTCATTACGTATTTGGGTTTGTGGTAATTTCCAGCCTGTGTTTGTTTTTTGGTCGTATGTGCCGGTTACTCCATCTAATACTTCCGATGCTGCCTGTCGGGCTTGTTCAGCCTCTACTTGTATTTGAAGTGCTTTTACTATATTGTTAAGAATTACCATTTGATCAGTTAATACTTTAACTTGTGCCGTTAATCCCTGAACTTGTGCTTCTAATGAAACTCGTTCAATTGCATCTTTAATACCTTTTTGTAATGCAGTTTGAAAATCGGTTAATAATGAAACGTACCTTTCGTTGGTCATATCCGAATCGTTTTCGGCGGATGCTCTCAATAATTTTTCAGAATCAACCGTAACTAATAATGAGGAAATTTCAGCGAGTTTGGCTTCCAAATCTGCTCTAATTGCCGCCAATGCTTCTTTAGTTGCCTGATGATCTGATATCTCTCCGTTATATACAACTGTTAAATCATCATATATGGATGTTAGAACCACGTTTGGCTTATCCTTTGCTCTCGGCTTTATCAGTTCCGTTACCGTTACATCAATTGCCTTAACCAATTCATCATCAATATATTTTGGTTTTTCAAGATAACCACGAGCTCCAGGTCCTTTGGTAGAAATAGTTACACTACCAGATGTAAATGGTGTTGGTAAAATTGAAATACTGCCATGTAAAAGAGAATCAGTATTTAAATCCCCTGTGGTCGTCCCCATCGGAATAGTACCATATGAATCACCAAGGAAATTTAAAATCAATTCCTTGTATTCATTAGTATAATCAGGTGATTTCAAAATCAGTTCAACCCCCCGGCGAACTGTTTCTGAATTTTTATATTTTTCTAAAAAATCACTCTCTTGCATATCCTATTTATTTCTCAACGGTGAATGTTAAATCATTATCTGAAAAATGTTCTATATTTCCGCTTCTTTCAACTTTAATTTCTATATAATATTCACGATTTATTTCCCAATTGGTGAAATTTAATTTAAAGAAGTTGCCAATTTCATCACAACTTACTTTAGAATGCTCGCTAAATGGAATGACCACTTCATGTGTTGATGCGTCTTTTATTTGGTAATATGTTGTTTCTGGTAAATACTGTACATCATCATATCCATATTGATTTGTGTATGTTTTTAATGGGTATTTTTCTCTACCTACCACACGTATTGTATCTATGTTACCAATTTTGTATTTTGTCTTTAATCGTTTAAATGTAATGTTTATATCATTAGAAACCAATTCTGGTAAAGAACCTGTTGCAAATGTTGAATCATCCCAACCAATAATTATTTTGGGTTGATATATGGTATTTGTTTCTTTACTAAAAAATTGTAAAGTACCATAATCAATTTCATCAGTTTCGGCAATATCGGAATACTTTAAAACAAATCCCTCATTTGGAATACTACCACTTAACCAAGAATTTACCACTTCCAACACATCCATAGAAACATCAGATGATAAATATGTATACACTTCTGAACTTACAGGTGTAGAAACGAAATCACCACCCGTATCTAACCAGGTGGTTGATGTGGTTCTATTTTCCCAAGTCACACCTGCTGTACTAATTTCATCAAATTTAGTTCCAATTCCCATATCCCATGATTGAGATACCGGATACGCATAAAGTGTGAATTCAGTTGGTAGGTAACTGGCATAGCATTCTTTCAAAACCAAAGTCGCAGCAGATGCAGTAATATTACCCGTTACTATTGAAGATGATAATTCGGACAAATCAAATTTTAACAAACCATGTGAGATATCCAAAACCCCACCCACATAAGTTTTTGATACTTCTAGAACTTCATCTAACCCAGTATTTTGAGTTGGCTGGATTTTGTATATACTTGCATCCTTTGATGCTACTATAAAATAATTCATTATTTAACTACCCTTCCTTTAATATCAGTATTAGGAAACTTACATTCAAATATACTCGGATCTAAACTCGGATAAACCATTTTACCTCTAGTAGCCTCCGTTATATTATATGAATGTCGTGAATATTTCCCTAATGATTTATTTACAATTTCAAATTTTGGTACAGATGCCACTCCCTCAACACCAGATATTAACAATTCAATTTCACTTATGTTTATCGGCATATTAAATGACCAGTTATCAATATTAAAATACTCTGTAAGTTGGTCTATACATTTTACCAAAACCTCACGATTATTATAACCACCATATACTCTAATTTCAAAATCTACACCAAAATTAATGACAAACCCATCTATAATATTTACACCGTCGGTTAACATACGAAATTCGCTTAGATAGGTTTTTACATTCTCCTTAATCGCACGATTTAATGTTGTTAAATCATTATTAGAATCATATCCCAATACATATAAATTTATAGCGAATGATCTACTATCCTCTTTACCGTATGGTGCACAAAATACTTTGGCAACTCCCCCATATTTAGGTGGCATTGACAATACTCTAATTTGATAATCCTTATTAGTTACCGCTCTGTTTTGTGATGCAAAGTTTGCTAATGCATTTTGTCGTATTTCCTCAACGGTTTCAGTTCCCCTACCACCTGTTGCTGGTTCTTCATTTTCAACAGCAACACTATTTTTCATTTCTTTATATATTGCCAGTTGACTTGCTGTGAGTGAAATACTATCTTCATCAAATTCAATTTGTCTAATTCGGGTCACCTCACCTTTAGATACATTTGAACTAATCCCACCACCTGTTAGATATGAAATTGTCAATGTTGTATGTGATGGTGCTTGACCATATGAGCGTGTTTTCAAAAAGTTAGCTGGGTCAAATGATGCTCCCAATTTATCAATTGAAGATTGTAATCCCAATCCCACATTTTTAAAGTTTGGAATTATTGTTTCATCGGAAGAGTCTGAATTTCCACCACCAAAGACTAATGTTGTAGTATTATCGGCATTTACCTGTGTTACAAATCGTCTTGATGTTTTTAATAATTTCAAAACATTCGGAACTGTATCTTTATATGGTAATAAATCCAGATCAGTTTCTTCTGTAACTGGATAATCAATAAATATCATTTCTTGTGCCAAATATGGAACTTCATACCATTTATTACCATTTTCATCGCGGACATCATAGATTTGAACTATATCAGTATCACTTAAATTTATCTTGGAATATTGTTCAGGTGACCCGAATATATGTTCAGATGTTTTTAAAGTTGCCGAAATGGCATTTACATATTTTTTAATTAAATATAAAGTTGGTTCACCGTTTGTTCCAGTTTCGTGTATTGTAATTTCACGTTCATTGGGTACAGAAAAATCTAACAATTCAGTGCTTCTAAATAATGTGCCTGTTGTAGTGGATTCCAATGACATTCCTTCTTTTACTCTTAAATAATATCTTGAATCCGGACCGTTATTTATTCCACTACCAATTGACGGTACTAACTGATATACCGCCACTTTAACGAGTGCTGGTGTAGTAACTTTTGATTTATACCCTAAGTACTGTGCAAGATTTATTACGTTGTCTCTGTCCTCTGCATATAACATCATTGATTCCTTTAATGAATCATCTATGTAATATGATAACACATCACCAAGATATGATGCCATTTCAATGAACATCATTCCAGGTGAAGATTCATTGAAATCCGAATGTGTTTTAGGAAAATATGTTTTAGCATATTCAATTAGATTCTCACGGAATCCCGAGAAATCTTTATTTAGATACTTCAAATCCCTACTTTGGTTATTCTTTTTTGTTATAGTATTTAATGACATAGTTATTATCCCTGTATTGTAAATGTTATTTCTTGTATTGCAATGTCACTACCAACTGTAAATTTGATACTCATATTCGCAGTATTATTATTCTTCATTTCATCTGTCATTTGAACATCAATTTCTTCAATTGTTATGTACGGCAACCAAAATCTAACATTTTCTGTGATGGTATCTTCCAACACTTCTGGTAGATTTTCGGTTTCCTGTTCAAACAATATAGATTGTAATCCAGAACCAAAATCAGGTTGCATAATTCGCTCACCTTTTTTTGTTAATAGTAAATTTAATAAATTCGCTCTTGCTTGTTCAAAAGATGTAAATGCTTGGTCAAAGTAACCAGTAGAACCCAATCGCACAGGTAGTAATAGACCATATGCATAATCATCATATTCTGCCGTATCAGTTACTAATTTTCTTCCAATTACAAATGCCATTATTTACGAGTTTTAAATTTAGAAACTAAGTCAGAATTATCCCTGTTCATTATTCTATCCAAACCTGGCAATCCCGTTGATACTCCAAGTCCACCAGATGTTTTAGGTGTTTTATTTTGTGTATCATTATATCCCATTTTAGATGCCATTTGGGATTTCAACCCATCTGCTCCTGCTGGTCCGATGTTCTTATCAAATGATACAGTTTTATCCATTTCATCATAACTTTCATCCAGCTGCTCAGATTGTCCATATTGTGCCGGAGCTTCCGTTCCATATTGTGGTGGACCGCCCCTATCTTTAAATGGCTTTGTATTATTCAATATTTCATTTAAAATAGGATTTTTACTCAACTTTTTTAATTCCCTCTTTTCCGCTACTGTTGGTGTTTTTGCATTTGGTGTGTCTTGCATCCCGTCCAACATTGAATTTGCAAGGGAAAATGGATCTACTTCTTCTTTTTGTATAGTCTTTTTTGGTTTCTTCTTTACTGATGTTACCGGTGCTGGTACATTCTTTGATTCTGTTAATACCTTACTCACGCCTTCTTTTATTAAATCAGGTAGTTGTCGTTTTAATTCGTGCTCAACCACCAGTTTAATAATCTTTGCTAATTTTTTCGTATCCATATTGTAAATTCTTTATTCTTATTATAAATATATCCTTTATTTATTTATGTATTTTATGAGTATAAATCCGGATTATTCTCTATTTCCCTCCAATATGCACAGAACTTATTGGCTCTATCGGTTAATCCATTCCGTCCGCCGTTAATTCTCCGTGTAATTTCAGTAATACTTGCCATTGTATCATCAATAGCATATCGGTTTAGTTTTCTGGTTGCCCAAAACCAACAAGCTGCATCTGAACGATATTTGGTTTCAACTAATTCAGGATGTGCAACCACATCATCTTCAACTCCCTTGTTAAATTGTCTATAATTCGCAAGACCTGTTAATTGAATGAACCCCCTTCCCAAATATTTATATCCATCGCCTGGTTTTTCATTTCCCAGATATCGGTGAGTATCATACCCCCTTTGGGCTCGTGTAGGTCCCCATATTTCTCGTTTATAATAAAAATTACCAGATTCGTGTGCACATTGTGCCAAAAAGTGTGCCCTTTCTAATGGTTGAATAATCCCCCATTTTCTCATAGCGATAATTAAATCAATCGGAGGCGTTTTAATTTTGATGTTGTTACAATCTTCCATAATTATGTATTCTGTTGGTTCATCCGTATCATTAGATATCGGATATACTTCTAATTTATCTTCTTCGGTTGGTGCTGAAACCGTTGCTCTCGTTAACCCTGCTGATGTTGATAATGTTAATCCATGTCCTAAATCAGTAGCCCCATCTGCTATAACTTCTTGTTCTGGTTCTAACGTGATTGCGGATTTAACACTTTTAGGTTCTTGTGGTACAATATCAATTGTAATGGGTTCTACAACTGTTGGTTGTGCGGGTGGTACATTATATCCAACCCACGATACTACACCAGGAGCAGGTGGCACAGTAGGAAACCCGGGGTATAATGATGTTGTAAAGTAGAACCCCTCAATTGTAGTTAAGTGAATAGTCATAGCCACAATTAACAGATCAAGAAATTGACCTGAGTTTGTAACTGGACTCTGATTTTTCATATCTGGGAAATCACCAGGTTTACTAACCATAGCTTGGTTGGTCGCTATATTTAAATATGCCCCAAATGCAGGTATTATTGGTACAGGAAGTAAATTTAATGTTGCCCCACTCCAATAGCCAACCACACCTTTGCCTATATCATTTATTATATGATGCAATCCCTTTTGTTTTTGCAATGCGATAGTACCTGCCAACCCCACCTGAGTTTCCATCATTTCCGTATTTGCCTTTGCAACTGATACTGAATTTCCTATTTGAAACCCCCTTCGCATGCATATATCATACTCCATAGTAAGTTTTTTAGAAAAATCTAAATGACTTTCTATTGCCGATTGGTTTCCCATATAGGCTAACATATTTTTTTTGAAGATATCAAATGACATTTACTCTGTGAAGTTTTTTGTTGAAAGTATTGTTTTTAATTGTGATTTAATTTTATTCAGATCTCCTTGATTTGTTGGTCCAACCGCAGATGGTCCAGATGGAGTTGGGAACACTTGTGCTACAAGTAAATCTATCACTTGCTCTAATAGCTTCACTAATGTGTCACCACGAACTAAATGCTCGGTCTCGGTCTCGGTATTTAAAAATACCTTACCATTGTTACCTAAAATATAAGTATTAAAATCGTTTGTTGTTAATCTAACATCACCATTAAAATCCAATTTAGCACCTGCTTTTCCATTATCAATTGAAAACTGACCATCAGAAATAAATCCGTAGTTTCCTTTTGAATAAAATATCATTTCTGCTGATTTAGATGAAAAAATCAGACGTTCTGAATTTATTAAAATCTGGTCTTTTCCAACTAATTCTTTTGGATATTTATCAAAATTCTTTGGTTTTGTTTCAAAATTACTTGAACCCCCATCATCTATTATACCGGGTTGGTATGTTAATTTATGTTCACCTGAAACCAGTGCGATAATTGAGCCATCACGATTGATATCTTCCTCAAACATATCTTCCAGTTTCAAATCATTTTCAGCAATATCATATTGACGATTTCGAATTATAATTGAAGGTGCGAATTTATTGTCAGAATTATTATATCCACTAAATCTAATAGACTGTCCAAATCTACTTTGAATTAATTTATCCCCTTCGTATAATTTTAAACGATTTGTTTGTGTTGGTTCAAAATATTTCCCTATTTTTATATCATCAGAATTATTTATGTTAGAATTGGTAATTCCGGTTTGTGAAGTTTTATTATAACTACTTGCAGAATTATTGGAAGTGGATTTTCCTGAATTAAATTTTTCTAACTGAAATGTGCTGATTGCATTACCTACATTTAAATTTCCTTTGGTAATTCTTTTATAATAAAATATATTACCAATTGGTATCATTTCAACCTGCTCCCCCTGTAATGGTAAATCTAAATTTAATACATCGTATGGTGGGTGTGGGTTTTGATTATCCTTATCTAATAATTGAGTATCTTCAAATTGAACATAACACCAACCGATTTGAGTAGTATTCTTTTTATCTGAAACGGTTTCTTGGTCCACTTCATCCATGAATGAATCGGAATCATCTAAAATTACATGGCTCACTACCCCCATAATTGGGGCTTTCGTTGTAAGTAATTGCTTACTTGTTAAAGAGTGGTGGTTTGATGTTGATATTCTATCCGTTCCCATTATTTTTTATGTGTTTTTTGTTTTAGTTCTTCAACATCAAATGTTAATTCATCAACCCTTCCATCATTTTCTGCCACAGCATCCTTCATACTTTCATCAAATTGTTTACGCAAATCCGCTTTTTCATCATCAGTAAGTCCACCAACTTCTTCTTCTCCTTTAGATCCAGCTGAAATAATTCTTTGAGCAATGGTTGCCATTTTAAGTAATGAGTCATCATTTCGTACAGAACTATCTATTAAATCCTTTAGAGTTGGTCCTATTGTTATAAGATCATTAGAGTTAACCACCAATTTACGTATATCCGCTATTAGTTGAGAAATTTGTAGTTTTTTATTTTTTTGATTATCGTATATATCCTTAAATAGACCACTTAGGTCTTTACCAGGAAATAATTCAAATTCACCTTTCATAATTTAACATATTAGTTACATATAAATATAGTAAATAAAAAAACCCACCCTAAATTAATAGAATGGGTAAATTTGAATTCAATCACTTTAAATTACGATTGAAAATTATAATTATGAATTAAAAGATTTCTCTTTTATATAAATAGAAGATTTTTATATTTCTAACCGTTTTCATCCCAAAATGCATCAACGTTATCGGTGAATTCTCCAGTTTCCATGTATTCGTTTAACATACGTTTTTGAATCACCTTCATTGTATTCACCACTTTAGTAATGTAATGGGTTTTACAATCCGTCATTTCACGAATTAGTAAATATAAGTGTTTTTTATTAAAATTTTCAATGTTTTCACTTCGTCTGAATAATTCAAGAATCGCATCTGCTATTTGAATATCTCTACGTTTTGTAAAAACTGTGGTGAGGTGTGTATCCCAATACGTTAACATTATATCTTTAAATTCTCGAAATTCCCCACCTTCCACTTCATCATAATGGTTATTCGCTGGATTCCACCCCTGCGGCATTTCTGATAATAGTGCTGTTTTTTTCCAACGTTTATAATTTCCGTTGTTCTTTAAAATAAGATGATTTTTTGCTATAATCGTAAAATACGAAAATGCCTTACCTTTATCTTCTTTGTACATATGGATTTTTTCAATCAAAACTGACACTACTTCCATTTGTACATCAATTTTTGGTACATCAAAATATGAAAATTTAAATGTATTTAAAACATTTTCTGCTAATTTTTCAAAGGGAAATTTTATTCCATCTTCATAAATTTTGTTTCGCTCTACGTCATCCTCACTTTTATTATATGCAATAATTGCATCTTGTGCTGGTTTCCCGAAGTATATTTTTGATTTTTTTCTTCTTGGTTTTCTTGGTATTGCCATATTTAATCTATATCTTCATTTAATCCTTCTATTATTGCTTTTATATCTGTAAATGCACCACCCACTTCATCATCGGATTTAAATGCTCCCTTTAAATCAGCATCATTCATCCTATCTAATGCGTTTGATGCTAATATTCGTATTGCATCCCGTTTTAGTACTATTCTATCTTCAAATTGTTCTGTTTGCTTTA
>Ga0209414_1000108_pt1 | contig 35423 bp, 40 predicted proteins | sample LakVidmifraction_4_FD_181154 | JGI IMG/M metagenome (GOLD analysis project Ga0209414, IMG submission 181154) | Hypersaline microbial communities from Lake Vida, Antarctica - Brine Hole Two &gt;0.2 micron (SPAdes) (version 2) | ecosystem: Environmental > Aquatic > Non-marine Saline and Alkaline >...
CGCTTATAACATTACCAGTTATAGTACCACCAGTTATAATAGGAGCGACTATTTGTGTACCAGAAGCTATCGTCCCTGAAACATAAGCATTTAAAAAAGTGCCTCCTACAGCACTTAAAAACCCAGCGGAATTAACTACAAATTTATTATTAATGTTGATAGAGCCTCCTAAAATCACAGGAGCGCTAATAGAAATACCCGATGATAAAGTTCCTCCAAAAGTACCGTTGCCCAATATGTCTATATTATTTGCTTTTATTCTTCCGTCTACGCTAACATAAAATGAGTCTACAAAAGAACCAGACAGATTGCCTTGTATTTTTATACCCAATACTGGGTCTAGTATTATTTTACCCTTATTATTAGAAGTTGTTAATGTGAAACTAGCATCTGTTAATATCGCTCCCCTTTCATCTAAAGTAAATTGATTAGCTATATTAGTAATACGTAAATTAACACCAGACAGAAGCTCCCCGACTATATTAGGCGCTACTATCCCCCATAATTCCCCATACCGTTCGTCCTGTATTTTGCCAATAGCCATTTTTGCTGTTTCAAAACCATCGTCAGAAAAAGCTAGCATATTGTTTACTAACCAAAGTTGTTCATCTAAGTATCCACCACTTCCATTACTTTGTCTAGCTCTTAATCCATTTCCATCCCATATCATATCTTGATTGGAACTAGAAATCAAATTGTTTAAAGAAGCGTTTAAAGATGAATTAATAAAAGTAGTAACTTCGTCTTTGCTATTTTTATTCCAATCACTATATTGGAACTTGGAAAAACTCACGCTAACCCCAGCATCTATACTCTTCTTAAATAACTCCGTGTATAAGTAAGTTGGGTCATTAACTCTGTATTTATTTGTAAAATTAAGTGTTAACTTGTTGCTATCCCAATCATGACTGTAAGATATGAGTCTAACTTCTACTGTAGAACCATCATTTAGATTTATAAACATTGAGTTAGCTAAACCAAATTGTGCTATAAATACTTCATAAGGCACTAGTTTTAAAAAGTCCACTAAATCTATACTAAAACTAAATCTAGGTTGAGATAATCTTGACAATATTTTTTTACCATCTTCTAATAAAAGCTCTTGTTGCTCTTGTATTTGTACGTTAGTCATATTATCCGTTATCATATACGCATCATTTTGATAAGTATATTCTATAGTTAATTTGTCTATATCTTTTATTTGTTGCGATGTAAAATTATTTGGCAAGGATAAGTTCCCTACAATTACTATTAAAGAATTATAAATACCTAGTAGTGTAGATATCTTACTACTTATTGAATTATTTTTAGAATTTATTTCAACTTGTTTTAACAGTATGTCTGTGTATATACTAACTGTTGGTATTCCAGCTTGTATCCTTTCCATTTGAACCGTTACCAAAGCATTTTTTTCGCCAATCAATAACCCTAATTCTGTCTGCAATGTTAGTAATTGTAAATTATTAGTCTTATAACTCGTTAATAAATTATTATATGTTGTTTCGTTATTTGTATATAAAATTTCGTAATCATTTAAAGCATCTATTAGCTCTTGGGAAATCCATTCTGTAGTTTTAAAATAAGTTAAATCTCTTATAGAACTAGTTCCAGTAGGATTCACCGTGACTATATCTAATCCATTACCACCAAATACTTTTAAATCTGTTACTATCTCATTGCTTAATTCACTTATTTTTATACTGTCTATCAGATTTCTTTTTGATAAATATATATCAGTCGGTGAGCCGACATTCTCTAAAGCGACTACGTTTATAGTCCTAGTTTCATAATCTGGCTCGATGATACATTGGTAAGCATCTTCTATATCTGAATATAAAAATTGTAATAATTGTTTGTCTTCTATATCAAAGTATCTATATTGGTTGCCAACACTAGAGTCTACACTTCCTATAGACCAAGACGGCATTAATCCAATTATTATCCCCAATAAAGAAGTTTGTGGACTAAAAACATCGTATAATTTATAGGTTGTAGATAACAAACTTATTCTTTTGTAAGACCATTCAAAATCCACTGATTTGCATTGAACGTTTTTAAAATCTCTATTCCCAATTTCATTTTTTGTAACATCGTCTATCATGTATATACCATATCCATCAATAGTTAAATATTTCTTGCCTTTTATCTCTTCGTAATCAGAACCAATACTAGAATAAACTGTGAAACTTATTTGGCTTACATCGTTATACTTACAATCTGTTTTAAACCCTTCATAATTTTTTATTTCAAATAGTTCTTCTCCTGTAGGTTTACATAAAATTATTTGGGGTTGTTCTGGTCTATTATAAATATCGAATGTTTGATTCATTGTATCACCCCTTTACACCGTAAATTTATATCTTGTTTTTATTGTTATTACAAAGTTGCCTTGTAATGTTATGGTGTTGTTATTTGTTATTAATCTAAACCAATTTTTATTAAAATTACTCATTCTTCTAACTCCTAAGCTAGAAGTAATAATTCCTTTTTCATTATTTACCGTTAGAACCTCTCCAGCGATTAAATTAGTGAAAGTGGTTGTTTCTCCCAAAGTATTATTTGTTATATTAACAGTTCCGCCAGTAGTAGATGTTATAACCATTTCTGGATAGTAGTAGTCATTTATATTGCTAGTATTGTTTATATATCTAACTGTATTGTTAATAGTAGAGATATAATTATGTTGTTGTTCATTACCATATAGATATAAACCGTCACATTCTACCTTTATTCTTTTAGCGTAAGGCAAACTTCCTATTTCCACTTTAGTTCCCTCTGTGAATATACAATTGAAAACAAACCCTTTATAGTCATCTTGTTCTATTCGAAAATACTTGTATTCATTCGCAAACAACCATTGGTCTATTGCTTGTCTATCATATAAATCCAATGACACTCTACTGAATAACAATAACTCAAAATTTATTTTACCAGAAATATCTACCCCAAAAAATTCTGGGGTAGAGTTTCCTTTAATTCTTACTTCATCTACTTTTCGTACGATACCAGAGAAGGTATCCATTATTCCTGATTTATTGAAATAACCTATTTGTAATCCAAATCTCTCTGAATTTATGTTGTCAAATATAAAATTAGAACCGAAAAACATTTAAATACCTCCTTCTACATTGTTGAAATTGAATTGAATCCTTTTACATTGGTTATGTTGGCTACCTCTGATATAATTTTATTTACTAATGAAGATATATCAAAATCCTTGTCTATACTTCCTTCAACGGTTACCAAATTAGCTATTGATAAAGAGCTAGTTGGACTAGTTGAATTAAATACAGAAGAGCCACTAGGAGAATTAATAGCAGGCATAGAAAAACCTTTGTTAATTACAGGTGATGTGCTATTAGATTTTCTCCATTCTCCTGTAGGAGCGTTATAATCCATTGGGTTAGTTAACAATCTATTCAATCGCACATTGTCATCATGTAATGCGGTTCTCCCTTCTTTAGAAGCATCCCCCCAATTGGCAGAATTTAAAGACATTTGTGTCCTTATTAGCTTATCAGACATAGTATCCATAGAAGACATTATATCAATGGCTTGTAAAGCATCCCCATATTTCCTCAAAGCTGTTTCGGCACTATTCCACATGTTAACCACATCAGACTCTATAGAGTTGCCATACACATTATTGAATAAAATCAAATCATCGAAAAGCTTCTTATTACCAGAAGTAAACGCTACGTTAATTCTATTCATAGCATCTTCTCTGAGAATACCCTCTTTTGACAAATAATCATCAACAGATTCTATTTCGTCATCCAATGCTTGAATTTTTTTATCGTAAGCCTCTTTGCTTAATTTGTCTTGTATTTCTAAACTTTTTACTGCTAATTGTTCTTCTACCTCTAAAATTCTAGATTGGTTATTTTGCGAAGTATCTAATTTTAATTGAACCAATTTAAACTCTAATTTAGATTTATCTTCGTTTGCTTCTTTAAGTTCTTTTTGTAAATCTAGTTCATCTTTGGCTAAAGAAAGAGACTCTTTTCTGTCAGAAAGTTGTTCTTTGTACAACTCATTTTCTTTCTTAATTAAATCTACTGTTTTGTCTATTAGTCCATTTAATGACTTCTGTGATTCCTCTAGCTCAGCCATATAATTTTGTAACGATTCTATGTTATCTTGTTTTAATACATTAGCCAATTCTTTGTTGATTGCTATTAATTTAACTTGCCATTGCAACCATTCTTCCGACCTATCATTAACATCTTGCAGTGTCTCATCATATTCTTCTGTATTTTCTTTGAGGGTTAATAACCTATCCCTGTCGGTATTATTTAGCCTATGAAGCTCAGATTGTATCTCTTTTATTTTCTTTATCTGGTCGCCATATAAATCCTGACCTATAGCTATTTTGCCCTGTATTAGAACATACTCATTAAGAAGTTTATTCATAATTGTTTGTGAACTTATGTATTCTTCTTTTTCTTTACCGCTCTTTTTATTTGCTTTATCGCTCTTTTTATTTACTTTAATATTTTCTATTGTTAATCCATTTATTATGTCTATAGCGGCACTAGCATTGTTTATATTAGTTCGCATTTCTAAGTATTGTGAATTAGCCGCAGAATACGCTCTTTTCTGTTCGTAAGAACCTTGCGTACGCCAAGGTTCACTTCCGTCCATGTCATACATTCCTAAAGCATCTCTTTGAATTTTGTATCCAGCCATTCTAACTCTATTTTCTTCTTGTAATAGTGTTAGTATTCCTATGGTTTTTTGTTTCTCAAGTTCAAACATAGCCGCAGTTACGCTCATGCCAGCTTCTTTACTGCTATTCATATTAAGTATTTCATTCGTTAACTGTGGGTATTGCTGTATTAAATCTAACATAGTACTCTTAGATACTTCTTGTTCGTCTGATATTTCCTCGTAAATATCAGACAAAGAACTCATAGAAGATTGAAAATTATCTATAGATTCAGTTGACTCTCCTATTAATTTATCATAATCTTCTTGTTCCATAGCCACTTTTGCTACAGCACCAGCCGCATATTCATACACCTCAACATAACGAAGATAGTTCTTATAAGCTTGGTCGGAAGTCAAACCATAAACTTCCATAGCTTCTGTTATGTATTCTAATTCACTTTTTTGTTCTCCTAACTCAAAATTTACATCCGCCATCGAATCAACAACAACAGGAAGAATACCTAAAAGTTCTTCTGTTGTGGTTATATAATCTGACAAAGCATCGCTAGTGTGTCCATATTCATCTCTAGCTATAATAAATTCCTTATACTCGTCTATAAGAGCAATTTTAAGAGCGTATACTTCCGCAGTAGTTGTGCCAAACATTTTGCCCAGACTCCCTAAAGCATCTTTATATTTCTGTAGGGCTAAGGCATCCTCAGAATAACCACCACCTTTATAAGAGGTTCTTTTACCAACAGATTCGACAAGTTTCGCATATTTCTCTTCTTCCAAAGCTTTGTTTGCGTCTCTTTGCGCTTTTGACCTTAATTTCAATATTTCCATATATTTTAGTTCAGCTTCTGTTAATTCTTCTATTCTAGATTGATAGTCCGCAAGCTCATTTTGTGTTTCTTGTAATTCCATTCCTGATTCTGCTAACAATTCATTATAATCTTCTTGTGTCTTGTGCAGTTTGTCAATTGCTTTTATAAGTAGTATTACACCAGCGACTATAGCTACTGGAGCTATAATACTAAGTGCCGCTCCTAGTCCTATTGCCGCAGTTTGTGCTAAGCCAAGCTTGATAGCTAGAGTGGCGGCGGAGGCGCCTAAAGTAGAAAATGTACCAACCGTGAACATTTTTATCGATATAACTGTTGCCAATATAGTAAAGGCTATATTTACTAACCCAACTGCATCAGCAAATTTAATTAAAGCTGTACCAGCATCTACCAACCATTTAACAAAACCACTGCTTATAGTGTTACTCCACATTTTTTGTGCCGCATTCGTAAACAGATTGGTTTTACCTGTTATACTATCTAAAACCTTTGCGTTTTCTCTCATTGCTGAACCATCAGACTCAAGAGCGGCTGTTTTAGCTGTTAATAGCGTTTCGGAGTTTTGCAAGAAAGAGTTCCATATCTTTACTTGTCTTTTACCTGCCGCCATCTCTCCCAAGTATTGCATTTGTTCTGCTGATAAAGTTTCTTGTGCTTTTGCCATGTCAACTAAAATATCATAAGTAGACCTTAATTTCCCACCGACCATTACATCAACGTTAGCTATTGATTTAAACGCATCTTGTAATTTCGCAGTAAAATTAGTAAAGTCTTCTCCTTCTTCTGCCGCTTCTGATAATCCACGCAACCTCTGTGAGATAGTTACTAAACCGGTAGAAGTTTTACTCATGTTTTGTATAATTTCATTACCTGCCGCTAATATAGCAAGTGTTTCTTCTAAGCTAGTTCCTGTTTGAGCCATTGTAGCACTAGCATTTTTTAAACCTGATGCTAAGTCTACTGTATTTACTGCGTACTTGTTAGATACCTCATTTAAAGAATCTATTACACGAGTAGCTTCTGTAGCTTCCATTCTAAAACCTTTTAATGTAGATATCAAAGTGGTTGTAGCCATCTCAACAGTGTCGATTCCGTCACCAATATTTTTTAATACTATGGCTTTTTCCGCTAAGCCTAACGCTTGGTTTGCGGCAAAACCCATTCTGGCAAAATCAGCTGTAGCTTTTACAACTTCTATGCCGACACTACCAATGGAATCTGCTACTTTAAAAGCCGACCTTGCCATTGTGTCTAGTTCGCTAGAATTCAAGTCTGTTACTTTAGCCAATTCAACTAATGCGTCATCTAATTCATGTACAATCTTAACACCAGCTCTTAATGCTCTTTGTACTCCAAAGAACACAGTCGTAGCGGTCATCCATACTGCGAATTTTTCAAAAGCTGTTTTGAGCATTTTACCCATTGTCATCGAGTTATTTCCTAACAATCTAGCTTGTTTGGAAGTAGCATTTAAATGAGCTTGTAATTCTTCCAATTTATTACTAGTTTGTTTTAATTCTTTTTGAGACATATTTTGATTAGTTGTTAATTTTTGAATTTCATTATTGTATTTTATAAGTTCTGTACGTTGCTCTGCTGTACCAAACGCCATGCCTCGTTTACTTATATCCGCAGATGCTATTTTTGCCATTTTTAATTTTTGAGTAAAAGTTTCAATAGTCGTGTTTAATGTAATTTGTGCTTTTACTTGCTTTTCTGTCGCATTCGTTGCGAGCATTTTTTGTTTCATTTCTTGACTTAAACCACTGTCATTTAATAACTCTTTAATTCTTTTTCTATTTTTAATAGTCTGGTCTAGAGTTATGTTGTAATCTCTTGTAGCATCTTCTTGGTAATGTATTTTTTTAATATTTGTGTCTACGCTAGCTTGATACTCTCTAGTTTCTTTTACTAATTCTCCTTTTGCATTTGTTACTTTTGTGATTTTATCTGCTAATCCATCGAAACTTGCGCCTAATTCTTTATTGTCATTCGCTTGGCTTTTAGCACCTTCGTTAGAAGCATCGGAGGCATTTGCAACTCTAGCTTTTAAATTTATTGTCTCTTTAGATAAGTTTTGCTGTATTCTTTCTAAATCTTTTTTTATTTGAGTCATATCATCAGAAAGACCTACTTTTAACAATACTCCTAGTTTATTATCTACTGCCATACCACCCCTCCTTACTAACGTTTTGTTATCATATATCCTTTGCTTTCTAAAACAATTTGTAAACTTTTTACAAATTTACCAGCTTCGTTCCAAATCCTAATTTCTTCTATTGCTTTGTGACCTTCAAAATCTCTAGATTTGTTTGGTAAATGCCAGCCGTTCTCCATCATGTCCCAAAAATGTATCCTTTGGTATTTTGCATTTTTACCCATGGTCGCTTTATGAGAAATCCAACCACCGTTTAAAGGATTCATATTTTCTGTTAATTTATCACCATCAAAATATACTTCTACTTGATAATATTTACCGACTTGTTCAATTTCACCGACTGTTATTGATTCTAATACTTGGTAAGTTCTTTGCACATAATCTGTTGGAGTGCGACTATTATACCAAGCATTCACTTTTTCTTTTATTATATCTTTAACCTCTTCTGCCATAATTTCTAAAGAAGCTCTTAAATTACTCCCCATTTTTCCTCGAACTAATCCTATAAGTTCTTGAGGCGTAATACCTGAACCACCATTAATCCACTGTGTCGACATTTTTAACACCACCAGCAATAGATAAAAGTTTATCAATTAAATCTCTATCTTCTTGGTTTACGGAATTCATAAAGTCTTTATTTTTACTCATAATTCCATCTATTTCTTCTGCATTAGGAATTTTCTCTATGAATTTTTCAATCAGCTTCACGATTCTATCTTCTAAGCTAATTTCCACTCTAAATTGCTCTTCATATCTTTCTTTTGCTAATTTTAAAGTAAACCTCATATCTTGATTTTTCCCTAATATCGTTTCCCACAAGTTATCTGCCATTATGTTTTCATAGGTTAATATAATGTCTAACATACCTTCTTCATCTTCTACATCGTATATATCTCCACAATAAGCCCTTGCTATATGATATACACTAGATATTTCGAAACCTATTATATTCAACAAATCATTTTCATCTCTTGCCACTTCTAAACTCTGGTTTATTACTGTTATTTTTTCTGTTATAGTCAATCTTTCTTTCATATCTATTCCTCCTTCAAATTAGGTTAATTGTAAAATGCCAAAAAAAAATTGCTAGGTGGGTTTTTAACCACCTAGCAATTTGTATTAATCAATTGTATTGTATGAATTTTTGATAGACTCATGGTCAGAAGTCTGAAATAAATTCATAAATAAGTTTCTTCAAAGTACCATTATTTTCCGTTAGCCCACATTACAAAAGCTTTATCGAATTGTTCATCTTTTATATATTCTATATAAGTATATAGTTTCTCAACTCCATTATACACATCCCTTTTAAACCCTATATCATAAATTCTCAACACATAAGGATGACCTCTTTTGTCTTTTATTTTATCACAATTCATGAAGAACCTATTCTGATATATGTTAAAAATTTTTATTCTTTCCTCTTTCAAAAAACACACCCACTTTCAAATTTTATACTATTTTTTAATAACTACCGTATATTTAATTGTAGTTATTAAAAAATAGTGCGTATATTAAACACGCACTATGATTAATTATTAAGATACTTTTATTACTTCGCACATATTCAGATTGGCATCTGGAAATAAGTCAAGTGTTACAGATAAAGTTGTGTGAGAACCTTCTGTAAATGACAATGTCGAATCAGTCATAGGCGTAGCATTTCTAGCTATGATATTTACATTAGCTAAACTACCTGTTGCTTTAGCTTTCATAGTTGTTACGAAGTCTACTGTATAACCTTCTGGGAATTCACTAACGTTAATAGAATACTTAGAAGCGGTTATAGCAGATAATTTAGTGTAATAAATTACAATTTTTTTACCTACATCATCAGCGTGCATAACTACGTCTACTCCACTAACTGTAAATTCACCAGCTGTTGGAGTTGATGTTGTTTCTACAATTTCAGCTTTATGACCAATAAGGTCACTCTCTAATTCGTAAATTGATACAGAATCAGCTATAGCAGGACTTGCCAACGTAATAGCAGTTGAGGCAGTTTTTACTTCTCTGCCAAAAATGCTTGTAGCTCCGTCAACAAAACCATCTGTACCACCAAAGATGATAGCTAATAATTTTGGTTCAAAAACGTCAAAGTCTAGAGTTATTGTTCCTTGTTTGTTCGAGTCAAATCTAACCGCTCTAGAGCCAGAAGCCATAGCGTAGTCAACGTCACTAGTGATACTCATGTCAAATTTGTTTGCAAATGGTGAATATAATTCTACTCCACCAACACTGTTTCTTCTAAAAGTAATAGAACCAGCCTTACCAACGGCATAATTAAGATTTTCCATTTAATATTCCTCCTTTTTATTGTTATTTATTAGTCTAGTGCCTTTTTAGTCCAATGCTCCAAATCTAATTCTTTAGTATCAGCACCAGCTAAATATTGTTGGAAATTTATATCATACGATTCTTCTGCCATTTCCATAGAATAGGCATAAATCAAATTAAATATAGTCATAGCTCTTAATTGCTCTTTGTGTGCATATAATTTTAATTGCGCCATAACTATATTAACTATCTTTAATAGAGAATTAGATTTTTTTTCTTCTGCCATTCTAGCATATTTTAAAAACTCTTCAAATCTATTTTTCATTTCTTCTGTCGTATATTCAGTTTCTTCTTCTTTTTCGTATTTTTTTATCATACAGCTTTGTAGTATTACGCTACAAAAATAATCATAATTATACCTATTTATCACTATTCTCTTTTTGTCCTTTGTAAAAGATACAGTCATATTTTTATGATTGACTTCTATATCTTGAAGCCCTATTTGATAAATAACGGTTAAAGAAAGTATAAAAATATCTAGTAAACTGTACTCATCGTTCTCGGTGAATACTATCCTCCTACCTGTTAACTGCTCAAAGAAGAATAAATCAAAATCTTTAAATTCAGCTTCTACGTCATACGTTTTTATAGACTGGGCATATACAGATAATATTTGTTGGTATCCTTCATCATTCAATTCTAATAAATCATTAACTGTAAGAAATCTGATATAACCAAATTCTTTAGTATCAACCCCATCTAACAAAGTCAATTGTATTGAGTTTAATTTCATATATCACCTACACATTTCCCAACCAACCAGAAGTACTTTCCCAAGAAAAAGTAAGCCTATAACCCTTAAAGTTATATTGTTGGTCATAATACATCTTGTCATCACTTACAAAATTAGCTTTAGAATTTAAACTAGGTATATCCAACCCTAATATTGAGTTTATAACTATTGTTTTTAATCTTAACGGTCTTATTTTACCACCGTTAAGCAACCACATATCTATGTGGCAATAAACATCGACAGTAAAGGTAACTGAATAAATAGCGTCAGACCCTCCAGTGCTTTTTCTTGTATTAAGGTGTTCTACCGCCACAATACTTTTTTGTTCTGTTTGCGGAGTAGATAAAGTTTCCATAGGGAATATTCTATTTCCTATTAAATCTTCGTAATTCTTTAATGGCGTGATATCTAAAGCATTTCTTTTATCATTGGTCATAAGTTTTAAAAAATCATCATTCCCTTGCATGGCATACATCATTGAAGATATTACTGTTTCTAAACTATCATAAGCTTCGTTTACCATTTTATCACCACCTACCAAGGATTTGAAGGGCTATTGTTATCACCATTGTTTATATTTGCTATACCATCTTCAACATTGTCTGAATCTAAATTTCTAGGAACATACTGTAAATACAGTAATAAAACATTAGGAATAAAAACATCTTCTACCAATTCTATTTTATATGAATTTCTACCGATTAAAAATCTTTGTCCTTCATATATTAATTCTGTCTCCATATTTCTTTGTATATATAATTTTATACCACCTGTAGCAACAGAGACATATTTACTATCCAAAGCGCTATGTCTTGACTCAGAAAGTACTTTACTACTTATTGGATAACTTATAACATCGTGATTGTAATCTTCCCATTTTAAAGACAAATCACAAACTACCATCAAGGTCTCTAAATAGGCATCATTATCTTTTACATCTGATATAACTATAAAAGTGCCATCTTTACAAATCACATAACTTCCTGTTCTTAATACGGAATCTTTATCAGCGAAAAGTTTTTTTGTTTCTTTTAATTTCTCTAACTGATTTGTATGTTCTTGTACTACAAACCTTTGTGAAATTCCATCTATTGTACCGCTTCTTCCCTCATTAGAATAATCTCTTTGTTGTTCATATCTAGCTGTAGCTTGATTAATTAACAAATAAGGATTATCTAAACTCTCAGTCATCCATGAAGGTTTTGTGTCCATATTAATCACCTTCCCTTATTGAAGGTAATTTTCTTATGAAATTAGCGACATCTAAAAATTTATGTCTTAATTCTCTGTAGTCTCTTAAATCTATATCAAACTGTTTTTCTACTTCTGCCATTAATAATAATATCCTTTTGTATTCAACCTCACAAAGATAATTAAAGTCCATTTCTAAATTCTTTACTCTAAAAGTATCATTGTCACTCATATTGCACCCCCAAGCTACATATAGAAAAAATCTTGCTCATATAATATTACATCTGAATAAGCTTGTTGTTGCCCAGCAATTTTACTTTCCATAAGACTTTTATTAGTTTCATTTCTATAAAAAACATTGCTACCTACCGAATTAGCCATTTTAACTACCTGTTGTGTTGCTCTAGAAGCTTCATACCAACGCATCCACAAAGCAATATATTCTACCTCTTCTTCATCCAGTACTTCTACAAAGTAACCCTCAAAAGCTTCTTCATTGGTAAATGTCATTTCAAGAGAGTGATTAGTGTTCTTTTTAGCTCTAGTTAAAGCAGATTTTAAAAATATATAGACTAAATCTTGTAAGAGTGAATAATCAAAAACAGTCTTAGAAAAAAAGCTTGTGTATACTTCTTGTAAATCAGTTCCCAAATCATCATCTCCTTTTATTCAAATACTCTTCCCAAGTGAGCTTCTACAAATTTTAATTTTTTAGCAGATAATCCAGCAAAATCATCTTTTTTATTAATAAAATTATAGAAAACTTCTTTTTCATGAGTTTCTACAACGTTATCTTCAACATTTTTTTCAAATGCCCCATCTGTTTTAAGTGCTATTATTTGTTCAATTTTCTCTTTATTTAAGATTTTTTGTTTATCTAGTTCAAGAAATTTTTTCAATTCTTCATCTAGAATAATTATTTTAGCATGGTCGCCATTACCTGTGCCCCAAAAAAATACGTTATTGTTAGATATTAATAAATCTATATCTTCGCCTTTCATTGGCATTACAGAATTAGCTTTTATAAGTATATCAAAGCCGAAAGCTCCTATACCTAAATCCCAATCACATATGTTTTTAACTTTATATCTTTTTTGTAATTCTATTACTCTACCTGTATTACTTTCCATTATAAAACCTCCATTTTTAATTAAGGGAGAGGATTAATCCTCTCCCTTATAGGTTAATAAAATAAGCTACCTAACTACGCTTGACCTACGTCATAAGTGTCGTCAGAAATCAATCCCATTGCTGGAATATGTTCTTTAACTAGATGAGTACCAAATTCAATATCAAATCTTTGTACTTTAACTCTAGTGTTAATATCTTCGCCTGTCATAGTTTCAATTCCACCTCTTAAACCAATTTTCAAAGGTGAGATGACTCCACTTGGAAGCAAGAATAACAATCCTTCTGGTAAATAAGTTTCATAGAAATCTCCAGCTGCATTGATTTTTGTAAAATCATAGCTATTACCTATTTCAACTACAGGATTTTTGTAATATCTGCTCAAAAGACCAGTATTCATAATTTCATCCATAACTCTTTGTGAATATCTAACCGAAGTCATTGCACTTGTTGTAGCATCAGTGCTAAAACCAGCCATTGCGTTTAATTGAGAAACTACAGAATAGTCTCCAGCGATAGTTACTTGTCCGTTAGGATTAAAACGTCTTGCTTTAAGCAAAGCCGCATCCAAAGCCGCTTTAGAAATGCCAGTCGTTTCTGAAAAATTCTTCAAAGATGTAGCATTTTTAATACCTGTGTATAATGCTTTGTAAATGTGATAAAACATTTGATTCATCATATCGGTTTGGACTTGGTCAACCATAACAGCTTCTGCATTCAAGTTACCTGTAGCCATTTGTCTGTAATCTACCAAAGTACCACCTGTGATTGTTGTGAAGTCTGTCATTGTTTCAGTTCTGAATTTTGAAGTAGCGAATGGAAAAGAACCACTGTTAGCTTGTTCTTTAGATTTCACTCCTTGCAATTCGTAGGTTTCGAATCTAACTTCTTCGTTTTTACCAACTTGGATTACTTCTCCCATCAAATTAAAGAGATTTAATTTGTCTACTAATGGAGCTTGAATCATAATTGTACGAATAGCGTTGATTTCGTTGCCAGCTTTTGTATCTCCTGCCACAGCTCTTTTAGCAAGAGCGGTCATATAGTTAGCAATATCATCTACTTTTTTACCGTAAGCACTAACGTCTTGACCTTTTACCATACTCGTAAAAATCTCAATATTCTGTTTAGTAGTTTCATTCGAATTGATACTATTTAACTCTGTTTCTACTTGTGTAGAGTTTGTAGAATCAACTTTCATGTCTTTAAAATTTAACATAATTTATTCCTCCTTTTCTAATTATTCTTATGCGAATGTGATTGAAACAACTTCACAGATATATCCGCCAGTTGCCGCATTGTCTATGACAAAGTTACCCATTGTAGTTTTAGCTTTAACAAGTAAAGCTACACTATAAGCTCCAGTTTCAGCCGCTTTTAATGTTACTTGATAATTACCAGTTTCTGGAATTAAGTAATCCCCAACAGATACACTAGCGAAAGCTGTATCACAGATGTTACCTTCGACTTCTATTCTTTTACCCACAACATCATTGAGTTTAAAAATTCTAGCAAAATCTTCTGTAGTAACTTCGAAGTCACCAGTGTTTAAAGTTTCTGGCGTGTCTATAAGATTACCGACAATCCATACATCCCCTAATGCTTCTGCCGCTGTATCAAATTGTTCGAATTGCATTGTAGCTGGGTTGAATTTTCCAACATAGCCATTCTTTACTGTTGCCTCTGGTTTTACATCAGCTCTAACATTTGCTGATGTGTACGCTTGATAGTCCCCAAATTTCCAAATTGACATAATGTATTCCTCCTTTTTATTATTTAATGTCGCTCAAAGATTCGAATTTAGGTGCATCGATTTCTTCGGTTTTAACGACTACGACTGTATTAGTTTCTGTATCAGTTTTTGTTGTTTTTGTTTCTTTAGATTTTAAAGCTTTGAATTTAGCTGTGCAAATTTCAGATTCTTTAGCTTTCAATCCAACTAAATCACAATTTTCTGCGAAAGTTTTTAATGAAGTAAGTTCTTCTTCTTCAAACACATTTTTAATTGATTCGAAATAACTATTTACTTCTGCTTCTGCTTTTTCTTTAATTAATTTTTCATACTCGGTATTGATTTCTGAATGTTCTTTTGTTAATGCTTCCAAAGCTGTTTCTTTTTCAACAACCACTCTATTAGCGTTAACTATAGTTTCATCTTTCTCCACTATACTTGCCTCTAATTTAGTAACTGCTTCTTTAGAACTATTGATTTCAATTTCAAGTTCTTTGTTCTTTGCTACTTCTTTTTCGTATAATTCTTTAAATTCCATTTCATATTCCTCCTTATTATTATCATCTTTTTTAGAATTTAACTCAATGATTTGAGAAGTTTCATCTGCTGGAAGCTGTCCATATAAAATAGCCAATCCTGTGTAATCATACACAGAAGGTTTTCTGCCCATTTTTAAACTTCCGTCTTCGTTAGTCCTTCCATTTTCATATACAATTTGTTTAGCGCCCTCTTTGCCGTTTATTTCTACAGAGCCTTTTATGTCTTCGTTTTTAATAACAGTTTTCAACCATTTTATAAATTTAGGATATCTTTGATTTGACAAATACCCTTCTGTCATTAAAAGTTTTTTACCGTTAACTTCCTCTATATAGGCTTTTTGCACACTACCGACTTGTACACTCTCTGGGAAAGATACGTTCCCCTCCTCATCATAGACTTGTTCTCCATGGTCAAAAGGTATTTCATTATCTCCGTAAGGAAATACTGCCACATAAGGCATACCAATAGCAGATTCAATGTTTTCTCTAGTTGAATTTTCAGTCCAAGTTAAACCATTTTCGTTATATTGGCTATCTGTACCGTAAATTTCATGAGCCGACATTTTTATTCTAGTTCTACCAGAAACATCAGCTAAATTAATATTGTTAATTTCTATAAAAAACCCTTCTGTTTCGTACGCTACTGTTTTTTGGCTTAATTCGGTATCTTCGTTTTCTATAACACTTCCGTTTTCATCTAACACCTACTTTACACCCCCTTATGTGTTTTTATTTTTTCCTTGCGCAATTATACTAGAAGGACTTGTTTTATCTTTTACATCTCCTACAGGTCTACCACCTACATTACCATCTGGATTGGGTATATCCGCACTATCTGACATTGTATAACTTGTAGCATGTGGGAAGAATTCTTCATCAAATTTCTCAAATTTTTCTTGTCGCATCATAGAAATATATGATTCAGAGTTGAAACTACTAGCCTCTATCATAAACCTTCTACTTCCAGCACCAAGCGTAAACATTTCTTTTGCTTGTTCGAATACTTCTTTGTTGTTTAGTGATGTAATGTTCAAATATTCAAATCTAATACTAGGCTTTTTTTCCCCAAATAAATAATAGTTAAAAACCCTAGTATATTCAGAAGAAATATTTTCTAATACTTCGTATAATTGACTTGCTATTAAATCTATATTTACTTGTAAGCTTGCATAACTTGCTCCAGAATCACTCGAAGCGTTCAATGCAGAAGAAGCAAAACCAAGTGAAGTAGATGTTTTCTTGATATTTTCATCTGACAAAGTATCTTTTATTAAAGAGGAATCTTTTGTTAATCTATCTATTTTAGCGTTAGGAGGTAAGGTTAAAGTAGTTACTTTTTTACCGTTACCATTTACGTTGGATAATACTGAGTCCTCAAAAGCTCTTATTACAGCTTCTTGTTGCAATTTTTTCAAAGAACAAGTTCCCTTTTTTTCGCCCTCTGGCAATTCTAAGTAATAAATAGAACTAGCTAATTCTTGTATTAGGACATATTGGTCATCTTCATACTCTTTAGCAAATTGCATGTCCCTCATTGCTGATATACAATAAGGTCTACCGTAGGCTTCTTTTTTATTAGCTTTAAATTTTAACACTACAGTGGTGTTAATATCTAATTGATACCATCTTTTACTAGAATCTTTCTTATATAAATTATAAGCTTTTAGAAAATCTTTAGGGAAGTTTCTTATCTCGCTTAATAATCCTCCGTACTTATAGTTGTCGAAATAAGACATATCAAAAGCCGCTATTTGTGTAGCACCACTTAAACCTATTACTTTACAATAGTCTAAATTAAGTGGCTGTATCATTACACCTTCTGCGATATTTAAACCTTCTATTTCCTCTATTGATTCCACGTTACCGCCAGACAATATTGGTTTTACAGTATCATACGTATCCCTTAATATACCTATATAAGTACCTTCTAAAAGAAGTTGTCTCATTACATCTCTCGTACTTGATTTATGTCCTATTAAACTTGATAACTCTATGACTTTATCTTCTTTGACTATTAAAGATTTATCTATTTTTTTATCATCTATAATACTTACAATTCTATTTAAAGATGGTATAGACACACTATAATCAATAACATTGGAAAATAAGCCGTTCGTGTTATAAAACATTCTAGATAAAGCCCTCGCTTGCTTATTATAAGTCATAGGAGAGCTTATAAAAGTATTTATATCGTTCATGGTATAATCACTATTGTTGATAAGTTTTATCTCAAACATATTAGACTGCATTGAGTTCACTTCAACATCAAAAGAACTATTTTCGCTATTGACTGATAAGTTTTCGTCATTCAAATAAATCACCGCCCTTCTTAATTAGTTTTTGTTCTAATTACATATTCATAATCACTTTCACTTACTTCTTCATCTAAAAACAAAGCGATATAATATACAGCGTAAGCAAAAGCAGCATAAATATCTTTGTCAACTTTTTTTACTACTTGTACTACGGTATTTTTACCACTTCCACCACTTAAGGCAACTAACTTTAGATTAGCTACTTGGTCTATAAACCTTTGTGTTTGTTCGCAAGCTATTTCATTATCTGTTTCTTCTTCTGTGAATCTAGGTGTGTCTGGTTTTAAATCGTTCCAACTTTTGTATATTCTTAATCTTCTAGACTCTACAACATCTATGAACTTAGTTATTACCTCACTGTTTATTCCTGTTGATTTAAAAGAATAAACCATTTCTATAGCTTCGTTACCCTCAAATTTTTCATCTGTGTTTATTGTAGAAAATGAGGGATAAATGTCTCCTGTATCTATATCTGTAGTATGTTCTAGCAATTTTTCTACCAAACCTTGACCAATAGTATTAGCATCTATGACTACTGCTTTAACTCTTGTAGTGGCTAAATCCCATGTTCCACCGTACCTAACAAAGAATTTTTTAACTACTAAAGCTTGTTCTTCATAATTTAAGCCATTACTAGGGGTTTCTATATTTACTAAATCCAAAGTTTCTATCTTGCCTTTTAAATTTCTTCCTAATCTTAATGCTGCTAAAGCAGTCTGATTATTAGATTCAGAAGCACTTCTAGCAACGTCAACACCAATTACATATTCATAAAGCATATTATTGCCTCTTTTGTCTTTGGGTATTTCTAGCTCAAATTTTACTATAGTTCTGCAATTTAATAATTTTGTTATATTTATTAAACTATTTCTTACACTTCCTACCCATTCACATAAGTAGTTTTGTTTGAAAGCAGTTAATCCTCCCTCTCTAGCTAGATTTACAATGCTAATTTTTTGTCTTCCAAAATAAACTGGAAGTCGCCAATCAGAACCTACTAAGAACCCACCTTCGAGGTTAATCATTCTTTGATATACAGATTTTATTATTTCAAATTCATCTGAGTTTTTATAACCGCTTGTTGTATATCTGTTTATTTGCCCATTTAATTCTTCTGGGTCTATTAGATTGCCGAGAGTACGTCTTGGAATATTAAATATTGGCAATACGCTTGATTGTAATACTTCTTTATCAATAATATTACTTTCCTCTAAACCGCCTCTTCTACGTCTTTTACCATTAGATTGTTTTGAGTTTGCTAAAGCATCCATCCAACTATCATTTACCCACTTTACGTAACCTCTGTCTTTTTGGAAAGAAGCTTCTTTCATCTCATCGGCTAGTGCTGGAAAATATTCTAATAGCTCATCGTGTTTCTCTTTCCATATACCAACAGCGGATTCCTTTGTGGAAGCTGTTATAGAAAGAGCTATTGCTGGAAAAAATCTAGCTATATGATATTGAGCCATTATATGAAGCATCGTATTATGATTTATAAAACCATTACCAATAAAAGAATTTGTTGAAGGAACATGTATATCATACACCCAATTTGAACTATTCTCTTTGCTAACAACTTTGCTATAAAAATAATTTAATTCTAATAATTCTCTCAAATATTCATCATCAATATTATTTAACAAAAAATGTAATTTATCATAATTTAATTCGCACCCTTGTGATATTACAGTTTGCATTTTTTGTCTTACTTCTTTACTGATGTCTAAATTTGATATTCTGTCTCTTTGGAAAGGAATTATGTCTATATTAGCATTTCCTCTATTTGTTCTTTTAATTGTATTTTCCATCTTCTCTAATTTCTTAATAGAGGTAAAACCTATTTCTTTTGCGAATATATCTATATTTTTACTCATAATCCGTATAGTATAGTAACCTATTTTGGTTTTTTTATTCACTTTGTAACCTCTTTTAGAAATTATACCGAAGCACAACAATAACTGTTGCACTTGTTTAGACATTTTTTCACTATCGGTAGAATAAGAAATAGCATTTCCATCTTCTACTACGCCATCTGCGTCAAATAATCCTCTTAAAAGACTAGAAACATTTTCTTTATTACTTTTCATAACTATATTAGGAATTTTTCTGTCAGAAGTACTAGAATAGTCTAGTCCCAATTGTTTAAAAAATTCTCTGTTATACATGCCGCTAACAAGGCAAGATTTACCTTGTTTAATTACTTTTTTACCAAGTACTTCTTCGAAATACTTTATAACTTTGTTTATTATTTCCTCATCAATATTGGTAAAATATATCTGTTTGTCAGAAGTTAATCCACCTTCTCTTAACAAAACTCCAATTATATAAGATAAATCCTTGTCGAGGGTCTTAGGAATTCCATTTTTAAATTTCCCTCTAATTACTTGAGATTTTATATTATTAGACAATTTGTCTAAATAAGAATCCATATCCACATTAATATTCACGTCAGAACCAAAAATACCATCTTCCCTTGAGATACATAAATAATCTCCATTTTCAATATCTTCTGATTTTTTCCACTCTAAATTTCCATTTTTTGACATTACTAGTAATGGATGATTTAGACTAGGCTCTATATCATACCCGTCATCAGTCTTTAATATGACTGTATCTTTATGGCCAGAAGAGATACCAGCTGTGCTTTTTTCTATACTACCGTATCTATCAACTACATTAACATCGTGTATTTTTTCTTCCTCTGTAATTGGTTTAGAATAATTGAAATATTCTCCTATTTCAATTAGTCCTTTATCAGTTCTAATTAAAGTATCTCCAGCGACACATTTACCGTATCCCCTTATTACACACATATAGTTCTCTGGGAATCTAACCAAACATCTAAGTGCTACTCTTTGGTCATTATCTAATATTAATTTTTTCCCTTCTTTAGGAGTAATTAAGTCATAAGCTATGTCTGGATACCAACGAAGCCAACTAATTAACTCAGCCCATTTGTGTTCATTTTGACTATTTATTAAATCACCAATATCACCTATTATTGGTGTATCAAAATCTGGATTATAAAAATCTGTTCTATTGCTTGAAAATTTTACATTATCTGATTGAAAATTATCATAACTACTCATAACCCTCACCACTATCTTCTTCTAACGTAACAACTTCGATATCTTCCCTATTTTCATTTTCTTCTTTTTCTGAATCGTATATAGGCTCGTAATATCTTTCTCCTAAGTCTTTAAAAACATTATTACGTTTTTTCTTTTCTATTTCTACTTGTTCGGGAGCAAGCCCTTTTTCGTCTCTGAAATATTCTTCTAGAAAATTATCATAAAAACCATATACTTCTGCATAACTCACTTCTGGTTTTTCTTCTAGTCTCCTATTATAATTCGTTAACGCCCATATAATCATATCAGCATCATCATAAGGAATAGCTCTTAACTTAGGCATCACAGGAATTAAACTCAATCTTTCTTCCATAGCTTCTGCTAGCTGAGGTATTAAATCTATACCACCTGTTATATCGCTTTTGCTTAATTGAGACACATTAATTTTAGCAGAGGTCGCATCTGTCTTAGTCATTCTTGACCACTTTTCAGCTTCTGTCACATCTCCGTTAGCTGTAGCTGTTTCTTCTTTTACTTTATGTATAATATAAGTTATTAATCCTTCTGTATGCAGAGAAGTTTTCTCTCTGTACCCAATAGTTAATTTATTATACTTTCTTTCAAAATTATAATAATCTTCTGCTGGATGACCATAACCATATTTTTCTACTAATTCCACTAAATCAAACTTGTCTGTTTTTAATTTAGCTATTATTTTTTCATCATCAGATATATCGGCAACTTGTTCACCATCTCTAAAAGTCATTCCTTTGTACTGTCTCATCCCAACATTTTTCATATATAGACCGACCACTACATCGCCATGCTCTTTTAATATATTTTCTTTTACTATACCTTCGTCTTTATAAACCTTGTATGTTTCTTCTATAGAAGAATCAACCAACATTGGGATATAAGGTTTGTCTACTACTGTCAAAGTATCTACAAACTTTTTACTATTGAATTCAACACCATCTAAAGAATTTGATATAATACAATCTTTACATAAATGCGTCCTTCTAAGATTTTTATGTGTTTTACTGTAACTAATATAAAAATCAGTTTTTACACTATAGTCCGTAGCTCCTTTACCACATTGGGTACAAAAATGAATCTTTTCCGCCATTATAAATCCCTCCCTTTACACATCTAATTAATTAGACTTGCCATAAGCGCCACTAGTTTTCCATATTACACCTATTTTACTGTAACGAAAGTTTTCTAAATCCATGTCTACTTTACATCCACATTCATCACACTTCACAGGCTTTTTTTTATCTAATTCACTAGCATTACACTCTAAACCAAACTTCTTCTTACAGTCTTTGTTCTTGCAAATATAATTGTACACAGCCATTACATTGCCCCTTTATTGTTTATTTGTTAAATACCAAATGGAGGATTCGAACCTCGACTACATGCTCCCAAAGCACGTGTGCTACCGTTACACTACACTTGATTTATTCCAATAAAAAAAAAGAGTCTTTAAACTCTTTTCTTTTATTGATTAATTATTAAATTATTGGACAATTATAAATATCTAGAAGACCAAAATCTTTATGCCATAAAAAAGCTTGTGCCATTCTCAACGCACTCACATACCCATTTTCATAATGCCAATTATCAGTAGCGGTTATAGAATTTATTTTTCTATATTTAATACCGCCTCTTTCTATAACATCTTCGTGGTGTTCATGACCTAAATGCCACTCTCTATATTTTGTTCTTCCCCAAGCCTCCGAAGCTTCTACTTGCATTAAGTTTTCTTTTTCGATTTTTGCCTTTTCCTTGTTCCCATGTGTATATCCTATAAGGCATTTACCAAATTCAACATACTTTCTTTTTATTAACAAGTCGAATGTTACTCCTTTTATATTAGCCATATCGTAACCACGTTTTAAAGCGCTCATTGCATAATAAGCTATTGTCATATCATGATTACCAGCCACATATAAAACTTCCACTGGCGCTACTTTTCTACATAATTCAATAGATTGAAATATTAAAGTAGTTCCTTCCTCAAACATTATATCAGAAGGTTTTTCATTATCCTGTGGAGTTCCTTGGGTTGTGTTTTTATCAAACTCCGAATTAAAGAAGTCTTGCCCTACTGGAAATATTATTTTCTTAATTTCTCTATCTTTTACTCTGCTCAAAAAATAGTTCACTACAGATAAATAGTCTTGTTTAACTGTCTCCATATTTGATACAGTGCCAGTTATTCTTTCGTCTATAAACTTATTGAAATGCACGTCCATCATGGGTATTTCTAAAATTACATCGCCATCTGAGACATACATATAATCTCCGACAACTCCTAAATTTAAATCTAGCTTATTAACTATATCTGTTATTTTATCAACAGTTATTTTTATTTTTCTAGGTTTAAGATTGGCTTTAAGAGAATACATTAATTGTTTGCCATCTCTTTTAGAGTATACATTCCATCTATTATGTCTAGAAGATGTTAATTCCCATTCTAAAGGGTCATATCCTAAAATCTCCATAATTTTATCTGGTGATTTTAAATCTTCTTCGCAAGCTTCAACAAATTTTTGTAATTCATGTGAACCATCTGACTTTAATTCAAAAGTCTCTTTTTCTAGAAATGATTCTGGTATACTAAATTTTAATTCCATATTTCTGTTTATGTGAGTAGTTATACCGTATAACCTTTTTCTTGATTCCTCATTGCTTATAGTTTCTTGATACAGTATGTCATATAATTCGTCATACTCTAAGCCAAGTTCTTTTCTAGACTTTATAATTCTATAAGTATAATCATCAAAATTTTCTCCTTTTTGCTGTTTATAATCCGACATTGAAAGCCACCCCTTTACAATCTTATTTTCGTACTACGACTTGGACAAATGACTTTCGTGCTCTTACACAATTTTTCGTACTCGTTTTTTAATTCATTTTTGAAAGCCAATTTATCATTTTCGTTACCATGGTGTAATGCCACTACGGAACAATTTATACTGGAAAGATATTCTAATAAATCATCATGTTGAATATGTCCAGATAAACTCTTCAATTTTACTATATTTACTTTATTTTTAAAAGTTTTCCTATTTATATTAACTGTTTTTTGTTTCTTAGATTTTAACTTAGAACCTAAACTACCTTCAAACTGGTATCCACAAAATACTATACAGTTTCTATCATCCTCTATTAATTTTTTAGCCCATGAAACACTAGCTCCACCTACTAAACTCCCAGAAGAAGCTATAATTATCATTTTTTCTTTAGAATTTTGTAATACATCTCTTTCTTTTTTTGTTATTTGTTTTATTTTATCCCAATCCATAACTTTATGGAATTCTGGGAAATTCTTTTTATATATATCTGTAATATCATTGAGAAGCATTGAGTCCATATATATCATTCTGTCTATGCCTTTTTCATAATACATTTCGTAAAGTATAGTCGCAATTGTTTGCCCTCTATGGAATGAAAATACTGGTATTAATACCTTTCTATGTTGTTCTACTGCGGAGTATATTTTCTCTTTGTCTTTTTCCCTATCTATTGGATTACTATTGCTCCTTTTTTTATCTGCGTAAGTACATTCAGAAATAACTAAGTCCGCATTTTTTATTTTATCTAAATTATTGCAATAATAAGTTTTGTACCTTATATTACCTAAGTCACTTGTATATAATATTTTTTTATAATTCTGCCCTTTTTTAATTTCTAAAACTAAAGAAGTTCCGTTTGTTACGTGCGCACTACTAATTAATTTAAATCTGACTAAATCATCTAGCCCATGAACTTCGTACATATCATATTCCTCTATATATTTCATTATATTATCTACATCTTCTTGTGTATAAATAGGAGAATAAATTTTACTATTTTTAGAACGTTTAGTTAAAATCTCCGCTTCTGAGCCAAGTATAAAAGAACAGTTGCTTAACATTTTATACATTATCTCTTTAGAACCAGTTGGTATAATTATTTTTGCTTCGCAACCTCTTTTATATAGCAAAGGTATTAATCCTATGTGGTCTATATGATTGTGCATTGCGAATACATAGTCTAATTCTTTTACTTTGAAACTAAAGTTTCTTGAATTTCTAGAATAACACTCTTGCATATTGCCACCTTGAAATAAGCCGAACTCTATCATTATGTTGATATTTTTATAAGAAACATGGACATTGCTTCCTGTTACTGTTTCTATAGCACTTGAATCACTGAAACTTACTATAATATCTTCTTTTTTTGATTTTGACAAATAATTCAGTCCTCTCTAACTGTATTTTTGGATTATAAAATCCATTACGTTGTAAGTTTTAGCACAGCTTTTCTTGTTTTTACTACAAACTACCACTAAATTATCTTGAACCATTCTGTACATAGCCTTATCAAAATTTAACTTAGGGTACATTAAACCAGCAATCCTTCTCATTTCATTATTACTTGTTGTTCTACTATTCAAACTATTTCTCTCCTTCAAGTTTATTTATTATATTTGAATTAAATATTTCTTTGAGATTGTATTCGTAATTTTTTATTAAAAGTTTTTTATTTATGATAATACCGCCATACTTAACTACATCTTTTTCATTAATTGATTTTTTATCACTCTCTTTTAAAAATCTTAAGAAATCCTCTATTGACAAATAGTAAGTATTATTAGTCACTCTAAAATCTAGTAGAAAACTAGGATAAATAAAATCATAATCTATTCCTTTTTTTAAACCTTTTATTTGGTGATATTTAATCATTTTACCCGCAGATTTATCTTTATTCGTTCTTTGTATTGATATACTGCTCATACTAGTTGATTTTAATTCACTAGGGAAATAACAACGGTCGTTGAAAAATATAAAATCGTAGGGATTTTTTACAGTATATTTTGTAAAGTCACTGTCTTGACCGAAAGAGCTAGCACTATCTTTTATTCTCTCGCAATAAATATCCTGTTTATCAGCAGATTTTTTTATATTCTCTTCAAAAATCTTACCATCTTTACTACTCATATTCTTCCTCCTCTTCATCTTCGAGCTCTTCTTCATCTTCAAGCTCTATTTGTTCTTCTTCTGGATAAAGAGTAAAACCTATTTTACCAAACCTTCTGAATTTCCTCTTTTTTTCTGAGGGTAACATTTCTGAGATATCTGTCTGAACTCTTGCAATATACTTATTTAATAATACATTAAAAAATTGTAAACATATAGAAGCAAATTCATCTAGATGCCTTATTAATAATACTAATAAACTTATTATCACTATTTCTTTTACTTTCAAAATATCACTCTTTTCAATTTTATTTTGTTAAACCCCTCTTATCAACAAGAGGAAAGCTCCATATGCGAATCGAACACATATTGTCTGCTTACAAGGCAGTTGTATTGCCATTATACTAATAGAGCTTATACGGATATTTTAACATATCCGTTAAAATGTAATTAAGAGCCTATAATTTCTATTTTTATACTCTCTTACATTAATTTTGGTTATATGGTTATATTTGGATTTAATCTAACATGTCCTTGGACAAGTCTCTTAATAAAATCCCCTTTTATTAATTCTAAATCGTAAACCATTTGGACATCTTCCATGATAGAAGTTTCTATAGAAGTTATTAATAAAACAACTTTATTAACGCTATCTATTGTGATTCCGCTTGATGATGTTGAAATGTCTATAACCACACTACCATTAGACACTCTTCTTATTTGCATTCTTGCGTCATAATCTATTAAATCAACAATAACTCCATCCATTACCCATTGAAAACCATGCGTAAAAGTTGCTCCTTGGTCTATTTCTAGGTTAATTATATCAGCCAACAATCATCCCTCCTCTGTATTACGGAATTTGTTCATATTTAGTCCTTATTATATCAAAATTTTCTTTCGTGTTTATTGTAGTGGTTTGTTTTACTGTTATTGTATCGCTATAGTTCATTATACTCTCGTCAACTACGGTAGTTGATTTAGTTCTTATTATATCATTTATTCCTGTAATGTTGAAAACAAATGAATAATTAAGAGATTGTCCAATACTTACGATTATTTCAATCGCACTAAACCTACTGGTATAATAGTCAATTAAGTTACTACAATTTTCTACAAAAGCAATGTCTACTATGTTGTGTTTCCGTCCTACAACATTTTGATTTGTAATAATATTATTTGTAATTGTTATATTGTTTACATTCTTAAAACCTAATAAATTTTGTTCTATAAATAAATCTTCATCAATATACGTATTGATATTTTTCTTATAAGTTAAAGACAGATTAATTGACTCTTCAATAATTATATTCAAAATAGCAGGTAAAATATAGCTAATATTTATATCTGTTCCGATACTGTTAATAATTGAACTAAATTTATTTATTCTTGTCGTTATATTTTGCGTGATTCTTATTTCTTCTATAACAAAAGATTGTTTATTTACAAAATATGTCATTATTTGATTTATTTTTATTGAACTTAAAACATTATCAGAACTAATATGTTTAGTAGTTGATAACGCCATATTTACTGTTGCTTCAATATTTACCTCTGCGCCACTGGTGATATTGCAAGTAACATTAATCTCCGTACCAACTGCATTGTTCACAGTGTTAGAACCAACATGTTTAGTAGCGGTCAATAAAACGTTGTTTGTTTCTGTGATTAAAATATTTGTAGAACCTTCTAAAGAGTATAAAACATTAGTTGTTATTCCAACGCTATTAACTACAAAACCTGTTCTGTTAGTTTCTATCTCTACTAAATCGCTAATTGCTGTATCCTCTATTACAGAAGATTGCTTGTTGGCACTGTAACTAACTGATTGGTTGGTTGTTAATAAATAAACTGCAATATTAGTTTCAATATTTTTCCCTATTGTAATTAATTGTTCTATGCCAATGGGATTAACTATGCTAGTTATAATGTTTTTTCTTGTTTCTACTAATTGTCCAATACTCACTACATTAATTACATCTGATTTCGCATTCTTTTCTGATTCTAAAAACTGTGTAATTCCCAATGTAATTGTTACATTAACTTCATCTATACTTGAATTTTCTAATAATTGTTCAATTCCGATAGAATTAGTTATATCAGCAGAAATCCCTTTTTTTGCCACAACATTGTTACTTATTCCGAGTGAACTCACTGTACTTGATTTACTATTTTTTTCTACGTCTAATAACTGTTCAATTCCAACTGAATTTATCATAGTTGAACTAGTATTTCTTTTTGCTTCAAGTAATTGTTCAATGCTTGTTGAATTGATTACATTAAAAACACTATTCTTTTTAATAGTCAATAAAACGTTGTTTGTTTCTGTGATTAAAACATCCGCAGAACCTTCTACAGAGTGCAAAACATTAGTTGTTATTCCAACGCTATTAGATACAAAACCTGTTCTACCAGTCTTTATCTCTACTATATCCTCTATCTTTAAACTGTTTATAATATAAGCTTGTTTAATAACGGAATAATTAACTGATTGGCTTATTACTAAAGAACCCATTAAAATATTGCTATTAATTCCTTTATTAGATTCTATTAATTGTTCAATTCCAATTGAATTTATTACACTTGAATTGATATTCCTTTTTGTCGTAAGTAGTTGTTCAATTCCAATTGAATTCACTGTATTTATTTTACTATTTTTTTCTACATCTATTAATTGTTCAATTCCAATTGAATTTATTACACTTGAATTGATATTCTTTTCTACATCTAATAATTGCCCAATTCTGAGTGAACTTACTATATTTAATTGCGCATTCTTTTCTACATCTAATAACTGTCTAATCTCGACTGAGTTTATCACGCTTGAGATAGCATTTATTTTTGTATCGAGTGATTGCCCAACTCTTACAGATTCTATCAGAATAGTGCTATTAATTCCCTTATTAGATTCTAATAATTGACTAATATTTACTGAATTGGCTATATTCAAACCAACATTTCTTTTTGCTGTAAATGATTGATTAATATTTACTGAATTGGTTATATTTGTTTTACTATTTCTTTTTGTTGTAAGCAACTGATTAATTCCAATTGAATTAACTATATTTGAGTTAACATTTCTTTTTGCTGTAAATGATTGATTAATTCCAATTGAATTAACTATGTTTGAATTAACATTTCTTTTTGCTGTAAATGATTGTCCGATTCCAATTGAATTGGTTATATTTAAGTTGCTATTAATTCCTTTATTGAGTTCTAATAACTGCCCAATTCCAATTGAATTGGTTATGTTTGTTTTACTATTTCTTTTTACTGTAAGCAACTGGTTAATCCCAATTGAATTAACTATGTTTGAGTTAACATTTCTTTTTGCTGTAAGCAACTGATTAATGTTTAGTGAATTGGTTATGTTTGTTTTACTATTTCTTTTTACTGTAAATGATTGATTAATCCCAATTGAATTAACTATGTTTGAGTTAACATTTCTTTTTACCGTAAGTGACTGATTGATAGGTTCGCTTACTATTATATTTTTAGCAATAGATTTTATACCAGCTTGTTTTAATCCTAATTGTCCAAGTGTATATGAATCTAAGTATCCTAGTGTTTTGTTATCTAAAACGGATAGAATATTAAAAAATCCAACTTCGACTCCATTAGATATATCAATATGAACTTCAACTGTTATACCTAAATCTAATTCTGCAAGTGTATTTAAATCTAAAAAATTTGATGTTTTATTGTCATAGGGGGATAAAGTAATCATTTATACTCATCCCCCTTTTTACAATATTAAAGTTTTGATTAAGCGTTCAAATTAATACTAGCGCTAGTTACTGTGTAAGTACCTTGACCAGCAAAAACTTCATCAGTTACATCGAAATCTGCTTGTATAACTGCTCCAGTTGCTAGTGGATAAAAACCAACAGCGCCTACTGTAGTTCCAGCTGGAACGTCAAAAACAGGAGCGTTAGTTGCCGAGATTGAACCCGATGACGAAGTACCCCATGTTACCGCCTTTCTTGCGTATGCTGGTGAACCTCCAGATATTTCATTACCGTCAGTTGGGGGATAAGCTGTATGTAAACTTATAAAGTCTACTTGTCCTCCTAACTGTGTTAACATGTAATTCTTTGCTACTGTTAAAACTGCCATATCTTCATCTCCTTTTTTTTACTATTTAAATATTATTGTCCTGTTGCAACCATATTCCCGCTTCACTTATTTTATAATAACCCATATTATAAAAATAATATTTACCATTTTGAACATAGGCTAAAATCTTGTCTTGCTCGTAGAATAAATCTCCGTTTCTCATTACTTTTCCTTGATACTCTTCGATAAATCCTTCTATACCGAATATTTTATTATCAAATTCAAAAAAATTATCAGAACCTACAATACACCATTTGCTTTTATAAGGCTTAGAGTAATCTACTGTAATACTTAAACTTCTTATTCTTTTTTGCCTATCTTTATTATCTTTTTTATACTTTCTTACTTTTTTATTATTAAACTCAAATTTTAAATGTTTGTTTAAAATCTTTTCTTTTTTTTCGTCTCTAAATGAAATATCATCTTTATGAATATATTCAGTGGTTGAATCATTCCCTATAGAGTAAATAAAATCATTAACATTGTTACTAGAAGAGGTTAAAACAGACTCTACGGCATAAATTTTTCTTTGTTTTTTAGTTCCCATCCACATTCCTTCATGATTTAATTCTCCTTGAAGTAAAAAATCAGAACATCGAGAAAGCAAGTATTTTACATTATCTTCATGGTTATATTTATATTGTTCCCATTTGTTCAACCATATCCATTTATCTATAATATAATCATTCCATTGATTTAATATAGTTTCTTCTAATCTTTGTATTTTTTCCTCTGTAGTTATGTCCGTATCATAGTACAACTCAAATCTTGTATTATTAGGTTGTTTTATGTAAAATATACTCATAATTTTATTATCCTCCTAATATTACCCTTCATAATAACTTCTTGCCCCATACTCAGCCTTTTGTGTATTTTCTGACGTAATCTTCCTACATTTCTTACAATTTGAGTGTAAACCATCTTTACTCCTGTTATCTTTGTCAAATTTGGTTACTAATTTTATTTCCCCACATTTACTACACTTTTTTTCTTGTACATTAAAACCCATTTTTTTATACCATTCTGTTCTAACTCTATCAGCTTCCTCCACTATCCTATCACATTCCATATCAAATATGGTTTCTGATAGACCGTAATTTTGCTCCAAGAACATTTCATCTATATCTGCTAAATCATATCCCATCATTAACTTATTTATTACCAATAATTGTGTCGGTGTAAAACCGCACCCTCTTATAAGAACCTCTAAATCAATATACATAATGCTTATAAGCTCTCTAAAATTAGGTATGTCACTAGCTTCAAATGGATTATTATTGCTGAACATCTGCGTTTTAAATGATTCATCTATTTCACTTCTTAATTTTATTAACCATTCAACACACTCTTTATCAGCTAGGTTAAATTTTTCATATTCGTGTACCCCCCTATTTTGATTTGGTATTTCTATTTTTACTCCAGCCATTGCTACTCCTCCAGTTTTCCTCTAAACGCTTTAATCCTTCCTCTTGATTAAGTTGTCGGTTTAAATGTTGATTAATTGTTACTCTTCTTTGTTATTTATAAAAGAAACTAACTCTTCCCAATATCCTAGTTTATGAAATACTTCTTTGTGTTTTAATCTCATTTTATGACTCAACTGTGTAATATCTATTCCTTTTTCTTCTGCGAATTCCCTATAAGCTTGTGTTATTAAATACATTTTATTGTTTTTAATAAATCTTGCCGTGACACTCTTCATTAATTTATCATCTTTTTTAGGTATTTCGTATTCTTCGGAAGGTAAATATTTTTTAGCGAAAGGACTACTATTTTTCCCTTTAGTACGAGCTTTCATTGCTTTAGCAATAATTTCAATGTCATTTACATTGAAATTAAAACAACCTTCTCCGTCACCCTCTAATACATCTGTAATAATATCTTTATATTCTTTCACAATCCTATTAAATACTTGTGTCCTATTAACTCTTTCTTCTGATTCATCTACTATAAAAGCTGTCATGGTATTATACCCATAATGAGTTATTTTACCCAATCCACAACTTATATAAATATCATCTTCTAAGTATTTCCCTTTTTCGTCTTTATTAAAACATAAAAATTCTTCATCTAATGGGACTCTCAATTCATATATCCCTTTAAATTTGTCCGTCATATATCCCATACTATCTACTCCTCTCTGCACTGTAATTAATGCTATATAAGTATTATTATCACCACTATTACATTATATCACAGATAACTCTATTTGTCAAGTGTTATTTATGTTTTTTTACTAAATTTATAAGTATTTTAACAGTTATTTTCTTTATCAAAACTATTAATTTATCTTCTTTTTCTCGTAATACTGATATTTTTTTAACTATTTTATTGATTTGCACGTCATTTTCGCCTATTTTATAGCCAAAATAGACTTCTGTGGCTCTATAGCCTAATTCTCCGTACAAATCATGTAAAGTATCCATAATTGAAATTTTTTCGTTTTCTAAAGATTCTAATATCATCTTGTAATCCTCTAAAACTATTTTATAATCCATAAAATCACCCCTTTTTAATAAATACCAATAATAATCCCAATAATAAGTATTTATTTTGTTTTACTACAAAAATAAGGCTTTTCGTACTCTTTAATACTTATTGAACGGAAATGCGTTGTGATAAACGCTATATTTGTCAATTAATCCTAAAAAATCTGCCTCAGTGTACTTAGGACACCCATAATCTCTCATATTTATCACATTTTGAGCTTTCATCCCCTCTAAAGCTATTTCAGCTTGAAGTAGACACATTTTAAAATACAATCTCTCTTGTTCATTTGAGCCATAATAATCACCTGTAACAGTCAAAATATTTTTCGCCTACCTTTCTGTTTCTACTTTTTCTTCTATTTTTAATTTGAAATGTTCGCACTTTATCACAGCTGTATCTATCCCTTTTTGAGTTAAATTAATGAATAATGTTTTGCCAAAAGGACAATTATCAAGATAATTCTCATATAATTCACAATTACTACATAGAGATTCGGTTTTTTCAAGATTAGCCATTTTTATTTTGTTATAGAACTCATAAGGAGTATCTTTGAACTTTTCTTTTGTTGCATCCTCTTCTATTGCTCTTTTTTCTTGTAAAATCTTCTCATAAAAAGTTAAAGCCCACATTGTATCTACTCCATCTTTTATATTAGTACCGTAAATCATTTTAGAGTCTTTATAAGGACAAACAAGGTAGAGATAGTGCATACACATTGTAGAATGTTTGTATCCATAATCACTTAATTCATTCAGCACCTTTTGAATGGATTCTAAACTACCAACATTGCCACCAACAAGTAAATCTCCATTTATAAATCTTTCTAAATAACTTATTTTTTCCATAACTATCTCCTTTTTCTATTACTATTAAAATTCGTTTGTATCTTTCTTTTTTATTTCCATTGCTTCGTGTTTTTTTATTTGTTTGCAAATAAACTTCTGAGTAAAATTATAAGTTGTATTAATACGTTCGATAAAACTATCCACCTCACTTGGTTCAATTATTTCGGTTCTAATAACTATATTCATATCAAAAAAATCAATCGCATCTAGTGTGCAGTCTCTTGCTATTATCGCTCTATTCCAAACAGTATCGGCATAAATATTCTTACCACCGTACTCTACTGTATAAACACTTATTCCTACGGGTTCTTCTTCTAGTGGTTCTACTTCTAGTAACGTTAATACTTCATAATCATAGTAATAAGACCATGGTTTTCCCTCGTTATTCACAGTGTAATGACCTACTGTTCCATTTACAGGGTCAATAACTAGAGAAAATTCTTCAATCTCTTCTTTTGTTAATATTCTTTTTGTGATTTTATTTCTTATTTGATATTTCATATTATTCTCCTTTTTAGGTTTAACAGTAACTACTGATTCTTCGGTTATTTCTAACATTCTTTTTAAATCCATCTTATTCACTTCTCTTGGACAATTTTTTTACTCATAGTCATTGCCCATTTCTAAACTATTCCAAAGGCATTCAAAACATACTGCTTCGCTCTCATCAGAATAGTCACATTCAAAATAATCATCAAAACAATCATCACCAAAGCAATCATCTCCTCCAAAGCCATCATCTCCCGCAGAAAAGTCATCCGAAAAATTAGTAGTATCTTCACAAAATCCAATCTCAAATTCTTCTCCACAATAAATACAGGTTACTATTTTAGCCATTATTATTCCTCCTTTTTCAGAACGATGTGTCCTGCACTTTGTTTTTTAATCACTTCCGTGTAACAATTTTTGCATATTATCGTATGGTATTCCGTAACATCTTTCGCAACTCTACCTATTTGCTCTAACTGTTCATTTTCTAATTTAAATTCTGCACCACATCTTCTACAAACTATCATGAAATCCATTATTATTCCTCCTTTGATTCATAATCTTCACATTCATCCCAAAAACTATCATACTTATTCATCCATCTCAGCTATCATAATGTCAATTTCCACTAGTATTTCCTGTATTTTCTGGTGCATCTCTCTGTACTCTGGTACTGTAGGATATGGGATATCTCTAAGCCATACAAATTTTCTTAGCTCCTCAAGTTTTTCTTTACTCATTATTCACCCTCGCTTTTCTTTTCAACAATATCATATAAACCTGTACAATCTGTCCAACTTCTAAATTCTAGGCAACTTTCACAACCTACACAGCCTATACAATCTATACAATTTTTGCAATGTCCACAATCTGTACAGTCTGTACAATTTGTACAATCTCTGCAAAATATACAATTAAAGCAATCTATGCAATTCATGCACTTTGTGCAATTCACCAATGATTTAGAATTCAGTACTGCTTGCTTTTTTGTACAATATTTTGAATCCCAAAAATTCTTATCTTTATCCATCCAACAATCATTTACCTTTTTCATCATTCACCCTCGCTTTCTTGTCTATGCTGATGTATACAGGCTGTGCAATATGTGCAATTTTTGCAATTTATGCAATTTGTGCAATCTTCGCAATCTATGCAATCTATGCAATATTTACAATCTACAAGCGTCTCGGAATACTTTATTGACTGTTCTTTTGTATATTTCTTTGCATTCCATGAATTGTCGCTTTCATCTATCCAGTGACCATATTCTTTAAACATTTTATTCTTCCTCGCTTTCTTTTCAACAATATCTAGGGTCAAACTCTAGGAACTAAATATTCTATCTTTTTGCCCTTAGATTGTGCATACTGTATCTCTGATAAAGTACTCACTCCCACATAGCCACCCACGTTAATAACAAAGATACTGTCTGATAAGTCAATCTTATACTTGTGCATTTCATCTAACATTTCTTTAACTCCAAGTTCCCATACTTCATCATCCCCCGAATGTCCAAACAAACCAACCGTGTAGACCACGTTCCCTTCAAGCGTTAATCTCTTTTGTTCCTCTAAAAACTGTTTTTTAAACTTACTGCTTCCACACAATGTTACTGATTTAAACATTTTACTCCCCCTTCACTTACTGCTATTTTAAAGTTTGTGTTATTCTTTCTTCTGCTATTTTAAAATATGTTTCATTCTCTATCTTCATAATCAGCTAACTTTTGAAATATAGCATACAAAGATTCTAATACAACTTTTGACCCTACTATCTCCTGATCGTTTTTTGTTAATAAGTCCGCATGAGCTATATAA
>Ga0209414_1000110_pt1 | contig 35123 bp, 30 predicted proteins | sample LakVidmifraction_4_FD_181154 | JGI IMG/M metagenome (GOLD analysis project Ga0209414, IMG submission 181154) | Hypersaline microbial communities from Lake Vida, Antarctica - Brine Hole Two &gt;0.2 micron (SPAdes) (version 2) | ecosystem: Environmental > Aquatic > Non-marine Saline and Alkaline >...
TACTGCCGCAAATTACTTCAATCCAGCCAAATTGCTCTTCGTGATTTACTGTATTTTCGAGAAACATTTTGTAATTTTCAAGTCGAAATGGGAATTAACCCTTTTGGTTAAAGGTGAAACAAATTTATTAAAAATACAAACCGAGCCGGCTGGGAAATGCTAAAGTTATTAAACCGGCTGGGCATATTTTTTGTAGTAGATTCCCCTAGGTTTAATAGTCTGTTTAGTATGAGATTTCTAGCATAAAGGAAAATAAGGCTATATTTAGCTTCATGTTCGCTATAGAATAAAAATAAAATATTTATATTTACTGTTGTCCGGTAAAGTTTTTTTGACTTGCTGTAATATGAGTGAGTAAAGACAATTCGGATGTTTTACATTATACACACCTTGCTTTAGGAAAATGAACGAATAGTTTCATAATTTGAAATTGTCACTTAAAAAAACATTGATATTCAGTAGGTTGGTTTGAGTCTTTTTTCTTTATTCTTTCAGCAAGCGGTCTTTACTCTTTAACCGGACAATACTGATTTATATTATATAAAATAACCTTCGGGTTGCAAATAATTGCTTTTGAAAAAATTGTAAAAATGAAAACTGAATTGAAAAAGGAGTTGGTAAAACTTGCCGAAGAAATAATTTCTGAAAAAGAAAAATTAGATACCAAAGCGTTAAAATTGAAAGCAGCTTCGCTATATGAGCAACTTGCCATATTAAGTTTTACAGAACAAAATCTTCAAGCTTTTGAGTCTCCCCAGGCTGTAGAAAGCCCGAAAATTGAAAAATCTTCTGAAAAACCTGCTGAAAAAGTAGAGCAAGTAGAAGAGGAAGAGAAAACAGCAAAAGTAGAAACAACCGAGCAAAAAAAACCGCGACAAGTTGAAAGTGACGAACACGCGCCCGATGGCACTGAATATAGGGAAGATGGAGAAGCGATAACCGAACCTAACACCGAAAAAATTAAGCATATTGTGGCACAAATGCCTTCGGGAAGCGAGTATGTTGACGATCTTTTTAATCAAATACCAACTTCCACCCAACCCGCGCAGCCAGAACCAAAAACACCACCGCCTGCTCAATCACAACAACCCGAAAAACCAAAAAGTGATTTTAGAAATATTGGGGTAGATTATGATAACCTGCCAGATTTTGAACCTCTAAACAATAAACAAAAGGAGCAAAGACCTAAATCCTTAAATGATCGTTTAAACAAAGGAATCAACATTGGTCTTAATGAAAGGCTTTCGTTTATAAAACATCTTTTTGGCGGGGATGCTTCAGATTATAATCGGGTGCTATCGCAGTTGAATACTTTTACTTCACTGGAAGAAGCTCAAAAATTTATGCAATTGGTGGTAAAACCAGATTATAGCAACTGGGAAGGTAAAGAAGACCAGGAAGCACGCTTTATGCAAAAAATAGAAAATAAATTCAGTTAGAAAAGTTTCTGAAAAATGGGGAAATTATTCCTGGTACCTACACCTATAGGAAATCTCGAAGACATGACGTTTAGGGCAGTGAAAGTGCTCAAAAAAGTAGATAGCATTCTTGCTGAAGATACACGCAACAGCGGAAAACTCCTAAAACATTTTGACATTGCCACACCAATGCAAAGTCACCATATGCATAATGAGCATAAAACGGTGAATGCGCTAGTAGAACGTATTGAAAATGGTGAAACCATTGCCCTGATTAGCGATGCCGGTACCCCGGCAATTTCAGATCCCGGCTTTTTATTAACCCGGGCCTGTATAGAAGCAGGGATAGAAGTGGACTGCCTTCCCGGCGCTACGGCTTTTGTTCCGGCTTTGGTAAACAGCGGCCTGCCTAACGATAAATTTGTTTTTGAGGGCTTTTTGCCGGTAAAAAAGGGCAGGCAAACCCGGTTGCAATTGTTGGCAGAAGAAACCCGAACCATCGTTTTTTATGAGTCTCCACATAAATTATTAAAGACATTACAGCATTTTTCCGATTATTTTGGGGAAGACAGGCAGGTTTCTGTTTCCCGGGAAATCACCAAGCTACACGAAGAAACAGTACGTGGAAAGGTTAGTGAAGTACTTCAGCATTACACGCAGAAACCTCCAAAAGGGGAAATTGTAATCGTGGTAAAAGGAAAATCTTAATGCAGCAATTACTCAAAGATATTAGGGCCTGTACTTTTTGCGAAAAACACCTGCCCCTGGGCGCAAATCCTATTGTCGATTTCAATAAAAATTCGAAGATTGTTTTAATAAGTCAGGCGCCGGGCAGGGTAGTGCATCAAAGCCATATTCCCTGGAGCGATCAAAGTGGTAAGAAATTGCGAGAGTGGCTGGGAGTTAGTCATGAGACTTTTTATAATCCCGATAATTTCGCCGTGGTTCCAATTGCTTTTTGCTACCCAGGGAAAGCCAAAAGTGGGGATGCTCCACCACGTAAAGAATGTGCTCCCTTATGGCATAATACGGTTTTTTCTGAATTAAAAAATGTTCAGCTTAAAATCCTGATAGGAGCTTACGCAGCCTCTTATTACCTTCCCGAAAAAAGTAATTTAACACAAAAAGTGCAGGAATATGAACAGCATTTGCCCGAATTTTGGTGTTTACCGCATCCTTCTCCCGTAAATCGATTTTGGCGAAAGAAAAATCCCTGGTTCGAAGAGAACCTGGTGCCGAAACTGCAAGCTCATATTGCGAAAATTTTAAAGTAGGTTTATGCGGAATATTCCCTAAATCTATAATTTTTCGTTTTAATTTGAATTCCCTTTATATTTTTACCATCTCAATGCCATCACTATGCGCTGGACGCTTAAACCGAAACCAAATCGCCAAATTGTATCAAAATTAAGCAGTGACCTTGGTGTATCTGCTTCTGTTGCCACTTTGCTGGCTCAACGGGGAATTGAAAATTTTGAAGAAGCTAAACGCTTTTTTAGGCCCAGCCTGGAGGAGCTGCACAATCCATATTTAATGAAAGATATGGATAAGGCGGTTACCCGCATTGAAACAGCGATTACTGCTGGAGAAAATATCATGGTTTATGGCGATTATGACGTAGATGGCACCACCAGCGTGGCCTTAATGTCTTCTTACTTAAAAACACTTAGCCCAAATATCGCCAATTATATTCCCGATAGGTATGCTGAAGGCTATGGGGTTTCTTACCTCGGAATTGATTTTGCCGCCGATAATGAGATATCGCTTATTATTGCTTTAGACTGCGGAATTAAAGCCGTAGATAAAGTGGCTTATGCTGCCGAAAAGGGCATAGATTTTATTATTTGTGATCACCACCGGCCTGGCCCGGAAATTCCTAAAGCTGTAGCCGTTTTAGACCCTAAGCGTCAGGATTGCGGGTATCCCTTTAAAGAACTCTGTGGCTGCGGGGTGGGCTTTAAACTGATCCAGGCTTTAAATGAAAAAAGAGGAGGAGCTCTCGAAGTGCTTTTACCTTACCTCGATCTGGTAGCCACCGCTATTGGTGCCGATATCGTTCCCATTACGGGAGAAAACAGAGTCTTAGCCTATCACGGACTAAACGTGATAAATGTGGCGCCAAGAATGGGGTTCAAAGCAATTTTAACCCATATAAAAAAGGAAAAACTCACAATTACCGATGTGGTGTTTATCATTGCGCCCCGCATAAACGCTGCCGGAAGGATGAAACACGGTTTATACGCCGTAAATTTATTGACCGAAGAAGACGAAGCTAACGCCATGAAATTTGCCGGGGAAATAGAAAATTTTAATGCTGAAAGAAAAGAAACCGATAAGGCGATTACGCTTGAAGCCCTGGCACAAATTGAAACCTTAAAGGAGCAAGAACGGCTTACCACCGTGGTTTATCAAGAAGATTGGCATAAAGGGGTAATTGGGATTGTCGCTTCCCGTTTAACCGAAACTTATTACCGGCCTACCCTGGTTTTCACCAAAAGTGGGGAGAAACTTGCCGCTTCGGCTCGTTCGGTAAAAGGTTTTGATGTTTATAATGCCCTGGAGGCCTGTAAAGATCATATTGAGCAATTTGGCGGACATAAATATGCGGCCGGACTTACCTTAGAAGCATCTGAATATGAAAATTTTAAAGCTAAGTTTGAGTCGGTGGTTTCTGAAACTATAGATAGACGGTTACTCACCCCAGAAATTCCGGTAGATGCTGAAATTAATCTGAACGATATTACTCCTAAATTCTTTAGGATTCTGAAGCAATTTGCCCCCTTTGGCCCGGGCAATATGAGCCCCACTTTTATGACGCAGAACCTCACCGATACCGGCTTCGGGAAATGCGTTGGCGCTGATGATGCCCATCTTAAATGTAAGGTAAAACAAAAAGGAAAGAAGGCTGTTTTTGATATGATAGGTTTTGGCCTTGGGGAAAAATTTGAAACAATTTCAGAAAAGAAAAGTTTTAAAGCCGTCTATTCCTTAGATGAAAACGAATGGAATGGCAATGTTTCCATCCAGTTGAAATTAAAGGATATTAGTGAATAGTTTTATTCTAACGCGAGTTCGAGCTAGCAAAAATGTGTCAAAAACTTTGAAAAACGACGGTTGGACTACCTAGTAAATTTGGGACTAATTTTTTCAAGCCGCATTATTATAAAACCCTCTTAATTTTATTTCCATTTCCAGTGGTGAGAGATACCCTAAACTAGAATGCAGTCTTTCATTATTATACCATGTGATGTATTCATTTATTGAATCAAATAATTGCGAGTGGGAAGAATATTTAAATCTATATAGCCACTCATATTTAATGGTTTTGAAAAAACTTTCAGCAACAGCATTATCCCAACAATTACCCTTTCTGCTCATGGACTGGGTTATCTTTTTATTAAATCCAAACAGGTCTGTCACCTTGTTTGAGGCATATTGAACACCTCTATCAGAGTGAAAAATAAAGTCCTTCTTGATGGATCTGGTCTTGCAGACATTCAGCCATGCCTTCCTTATTGTATGGTCAACAGTCATATGCTCACTTAGTGTCCAGCCTACGATTTTCCATTTCTTGTAATTCTAAAGTTTTCATAAGTTAAAAGGTTTTAGTTAAACATTGTTAATATTTTGTAAATCAAAAAAAAATGGAAAAATCAAAATGGTTTTAAAAGGTTGGGAATAACTTGGATACTCAATAAAATGTAGGAAGTTAGCTACTTAATTGTTTTTCAAGGAGTTATTTTTCATTTCGTCTATTATTTATAATAATTAAAAATTAAAAATATTTTAATTTAAGTTGCTGGGTATTGATAGTGAAGTACTTTTTTTTGGTAAAAAGTTAGCAAAAGTGGAATTCAAATGCTGGAATTTTCTTTAAAACTCTCTTATTCAGATCGAAAATCTTTTTATTAAGACACGAATATAGAAATAATGGTTTAAAAAATAGTAGGAAAAGAATTGTAGGAAGTATTTAGCAACTAAAGCGAGATGCACTAAAGTGCTAGTTTAATCCCTCCAGAGGGTTTAATTCCCCGAGGCTTGCCTCGCAATTTTTTAAAAGTATTCTCCAATTCATACCTCGTGGGCTTGCCCCGAGGTTCTTGATTTATTTTTAAGATCAATAAAAAGTACTTGTTTAGGTACTTTTGTTTACTTTTGTAGTATGGAAACAGTGAATTATAGTAATTTTCGTTCAAATCTAAAGTATTGGTTTGATAAGGTAATTAATGATGTAAGCGATGTTATCATTAAGCGCAAAGGAGGTAAGGATCTTGTTCTAATATCGCTTGATGAGTATAATTCTCTTAAAGAAACCACTTATTTGTTAAGTGGTAATAATAGAGACATTTTATTAAAATCTATCCAGCAATTGGAAACCGGCTCTGTTGTTCGCAAAGATCTTATTGAATAATGCGATTGGTTTGGTCTTTAACTTCCTGGGAAGATTATCTGTATTGGCAGAAAGTAGATAAAAAAATTCTTAAACGAATTAATACGCTAATAAAAAGTTGTCTTCGAACTCCGCTAGAAGGTATTGGCAAACCTGAAGCCTTAAAAGGAGATTTGCAAGGTTATTGGTCCAGGCGCATAACTTCAGAACATCGTCTGGTTTATAAATTTGATGATAACCAGTTGATGATAGCAGCCTGTCGCTATCATTATAGAAAATAAGACTTCTTTATTTTTCCAACTTCTCCAAACTCAACTTTTTCCCATCAAAAACCGCGTATGTGTAAAAATTAATCCAGTCGCCGGTATTGATGTAAGTTGCTTTTCCGTCTAGATCGATTTCCAGCGGTAAATGTCGGTGGCCAAAGAGAAAATAATCGTAATGTTTTTCTTCTAATTTCCTTTTGCAATACTTAATAAGCCACTCTTTTTCTTCACCGAGAAACTCTTGTTCTTCCTCACCGGAAATCGCTTTATTTTTTACAGAAAAATATTGCGCCAGGGGAATACCCAAATCGGGATGTAGCCAGCGATAAAGCCATTTTGACACGGGATTGGTAAACACTTTTTTCATCCGTTTATACCCGTGATCCCCGGGTCCGAGTCCGTCACCATGGCCAATTAGAAAGGTTTTGCTATTAAATTCAAATTCTTTGGGTTTATGAAATACGGGGATGCCCAATTCTTTTTCAAAATAGCCTTGCATCCATAAATCGTGATTTCCCACAAAGAAATAGACCGGGATGCCGCTATCCTTTATTTCGGCCAATTTGCCTAAAGTTCGTACAAAACCTTTAGGAACCGCGTGTTTATATTCAAACCAAAAATCAAAAAGATCGCCCAGCAAAAAAATAGCAGCAGCGTCTCCTTTAATTTCGTCCAGCCATTTTACGAAACGAATTTCCCGTGACCTGCTTTCTACTTGAGTAGGCGCGCCTAAATGATTGTCGCTACAGAAATATATGTTTTTTCCTTTAGGAATTTCCATTTTATTTTTGCTTTGTTTTTATTGCTCCCTTTCCTTTGGGAAGGATCGGGGATGGGCTTTTTGTTGCGCCCAGGTGATTGTCACTGGAGAAATACACTTTTTTTCCTTGCGGAATGTACATAGGTTTTTATTCTAAGTTGTAAAGATAAATATTTTAACAGAAGACTTCGCAGGTTTTGGAGTCTGTGAGGTCTAACCCTTCCGTCTTAATCTCCTATCGAAAATCAATCCACCTTCCCTTTAAAAGGGAAGGAGCGTTTACTCCCCCTTCGAGGGTCGGGGGGGCTTATTGATCTACCGCATACCACTCGGCAAAACTAGATGCTGTTTCCTGTAGTTTTAGGGAATGTAGTTTTATATGTTCCGGCAGGTGTTTCTGTATTCTTTTAGCAAAATCTACCACCATATTTTCGCTGGTGGGTTGGTAATCTACTAGGATAACATGATGCCCTCTCTTTTTAAGTTCTCCTGCTAATTCTACGTGTGGTGTATTTTTATTAAACACAGTAGCGTGGTCAAATTGGTCAACAATTTCAGATTTCACTATTTTCTTCAAGTCTCCAAAATCTATTACCATTCCATTTTTGACATTATCCATATCATTAATGGGTTCCCCAATTACACAAACACTCAATTTATAGCTATGGCCGTGTATATTTCGGCATTTTCCATCATAGCCGTAAAGGGCATGACCTGTTTCAAAAGAAAACTTTTTGGTAATTCTAATTTTGCTCATCACGCATTATTTTTTGCAAAGGTAAAGTTTTTTTAGCGTTATATATTCAGGTGCGGATAATCTGCTTCTGGCTTATATTTGTTAAATTTTTAGGTAATACTTGGTATAAACAAGGAAGATTGGAAATCTGATAATGGTAAGGAGTTGGTAATTTATTCCGAAGAAACCGGGGTAGTCGTTTTTAAAGTCATATATTTTATGCCGGAAGGCGTAAGCATTTTTGAAAGTCAGGTGTTAGAGCACAAGATAAAACCAGTAAAAACTTCGAGGGTAAGTATTATCTGGTTAAAAACAAGACGTTTATTTTTTGAATTTCTTATATAGTACAACCACAATGAGTAACACAGCCAGAATGAGCCAAAATCCCATTCCGCTTAAGAAACTTAAAAATTCCCAGGTATCTTTTTCCATTAATTCCTATAGGTTTTTTCGTGTCTTTTTCGCCAACTATACCGAGCATAGAAGAAAATAGCGAGTAGAAATAAGATAGCCAGCAAATAAAGCCAATTATCTACTATAAACTCCCAAATGGTGAAACCCCATTCTTCTTCGCTGGTTGCGGGCCTGTCTTGTGGCAAATGTTCTTGTTGAAAACTCATAAATATATTCTATATGTGAAAGATAAGCTTTTAAGCCTAAAATAGATGTTATAAGGTTGCTAATTCCGCTGAGGTCTCCACTTGCGAACAGTTTATAAAAAGTACTAAGCAAACTTAATCTTTAAGAGCGCTTTTGTTTTGTCTAATCACTTTGGTAATGATAAAAACAAGTAACGCTCCAAGGATGAGAAATCCTGCAAGGATAGCATAAAGGTTGTTACCAACAAAAAAACCTAATTTGTAAGAAAGGCTCTCGCTTTTATGGGCAGTTTCTTGAAGAAGGTAAAGTTGTAGTACGTACATCTTCTTATTTTTTATATTTAGACAAAGCTTTTTTGGTAAAGTCGGAGAGTACTAATTCTCCCGAAATGGCAGCCCTTTCGGCAAGCAATTCTTCCCAATGATTTGTATTTTTCCAAAGCATCTTTTTCATTTCATAAAGCGCATCCGGATTATAAGAAGCCAGTTTTTCTGTAAAAACCTCCAGCTCTTTATCCAGGTCTTTGAGGTTCTCAAAAACCCGGGCGTAAAGTCCTTTATCTTTTGCCCAATAGGCATTTTTCCATTCGTGGGCGGCTAAAGAAAGCTCTCCCAGGGCTCCAATCCCTATTTTTCGCTCTACTGCCGGCGCAATTACAAAGGGGCCAATGCCAATACTTATTTCAGATAATTTAATGGCAGCGGCATCTGTAGCGAGGGCATAATCGCAGGCAGCGATTAAGCCCACGCCGCCACCAACGGTTTTCCCCTGAATGCGACCTACAATGAGTTTTGTGCATTTACGCATTGCATTTAATACTTTGGCAAAGCCAGCAAAGAATAATTTCCCCTCCTGCATGGTCTCAATCGCAACCAGTTCGTCAAAAGAGGCTCCGGCGCAAAAGGCTTTTTCTCCTTCAGATTTCAATAAGATTACCTTTACGCTGTCATCTTCAGATAACTTCTGAAATTCTTTCGCTAAACGATCCAAAAGTTCTGACGGAAAAGAATTACTGGCAGGATGACCAAATTGCAAATGGGCAATTCCGTTGGTTACAGTGGTATATAAACTGCCATTCTCTCGTGTGGTTGACATAAACATTATTTTCAGGTTAGCTGAATAATCAAATTTATAAAGTTTAAACTAAAAAGCATCGATTTCTATAATTTTCTATCAGGAAAATCAGAAAATAGTCTGAAATTATTAGAGAATTTGAAGTAATGTTGATTCGATTTCTGAATCTTTATAATAAATATTAAAGAAAAAAGTAAATTTTATCCAATCTGAAACTGAACTACCTGGAAAACTGTCAACTGCAAACTGAGACTGCCAACTGCCTACTTAAAAAATTAGACTTCTTTCTGTAAATATTTTCTTCGGAATTTGATGACTAAACCCGCGCTACGAATAAGCATCCACACAAAAAATGCAATCCAAATTCCGTGTAGTTGAAGACCGAAATAATCGGAGATGAGTAGTGTGGGAGTGAAGCCCAGAAAGGTGGCAACCAATAATAAATTTCGCAGGTATTTTGCCTCTCCCAGACCTTTAAAAATCCCATCGAACATAAAGGCTATGGCATTTACCGGTTGCATAAGCAAAACAATCCAGAAAGCTGAAGAGAACAGTGCCAGCACCGCTGTATCTTTATTGAACACCAATCCTATCTCATTGTAGAAAAGACCACAAATCCCCATTAATATAAAGGCGATTAAAACGGCGTATTTACTTATTTTTTTACTGAGTTCCCAGAGGTTCTTGTAATCTCTGGCTCCCAGTAATTTTCCGCCAATGGCATTGCCGGCATTGGCATAACCATCAATAAAAAAGCTAAAAAACAGCCAGATATTCATTAAAATACTCTGCGCCGCGATATAATTTTTTCCGTAGTCGGTAGCATAGGCGTTGGCCAGGTAAATTGCAAAATTTAGTGCAGCGGTGCGCACAAATAGATTGGCGGCCATAAGAAGTAGGCCTTTTAAACGCGGATTGATATTAAAACTCAATTTGAGATTAAAAGGTGTTTTTTTAAAGAAAAACCATAAGGCCATTATTAACATCGTGGCTTGTGCGACCAGGCTGGCAATAGCCGCACCTTTTAAATGCATCGCCGGGATAAGTCCATCTACGCCGTAAACCAACAGGTAATCTAGAGCTACGTTTACAAGGGCACCGGTTAAGCTACATTTCATAGCCCAAAGTGTATTTTGCAAACCTCTAAAAACCCCAAAAATGGCAAAAGTGACCAGGGTTAAGGGATAGCCCAAAGCACGAATTTGATAGTAGTCTGCCGAATATTGCAGGATTAAACCATCGGCATTATAAGCACTAAAAATGCTTTCAGCAAAAAATGCGGTGGTAAAGTAAATCACGAAACTAAGGGCTAAATTGAAATAAATAGCCTGCGGAATAAGGGTTTTCACCGCATGCAGCCTGTTTGCCCCTAAATGTTGAGAAATTATGGCCGAAATAGCAGTTTTGGTTTGAGCTACAATCCAGATAATAGCTGAAAGAAACGAACCAACAATTCCCGCGGCGGCAAGCGCCTCTACCGAATTGTTTTCCACATTTCCAATCACCGCAATATCGGTGAGGGAAATAAGAGGTTCGGCAATCCCTGCGATAATAGCGGGAATGGCAATTCGGTTGATATTTTTAAAACTAACTGCTGTTTCCAAAAACGAGTTTTGAACAACAAAGATAGGAAGCTTATTTTTTTAATCCCTCATTGAGGGTTTAATTCCCGAGACCTGCCTCGTAATTTTTAATTTTTTTCCGATTGATACCTCGTGGCAAGCCTCAAGTTTCTGGATTGAGCTTTTCGTAGCAATGAAATGGATGCACGCTCTTATCTGGAAAATAGACATCACCTATACGTTTGTAGTTACGCGCTTCATAAAACCGCTGATTGCGTTTGTTCTGACTAAAAGTATCTAATCTAATGGAGCTATAATTATTCTTTTTCGCGGTTTCTTCGGCAAAATACATCATTTTCCTGGCATAGCTTTTACCCCAATAATCAGGATGGGTGGCCAACCGATGCACATATAAGTTATTTTCATTGTCTGAAAGCCATTCAATATCTTTATAAACATCGGACATATTTGAAGTTAACACTATAATAGATACGATCTTTCTATCTTCTTCCCAGAGGTATAATTCCTTTTTTTGAATATCTTTTGCCAATTTTTCCCGGGACGGATAGTTTTTATTCCATTGAAAAATATTTTGTGCCTGTAAGGTTTTGGCGCAGGCCTCGGTAAGTCTTTTAATTTCGGGAAGATCTTTGGGAGTGGCTTTTCTAATCATTTCTTTTTAAAATAATAAAACAAAAGTTTCTATGAAATTTACAGAAAATTATTACATTTGCCTTGCAATTGGGGGATTAGCTCAGTTGGCTAGAGCGTTTGGCTGGCAGCCAAAAGGTCATCGGTTCGACTCCGATATTCTCCACAAAACCACCGTATTCGCGGTGGTTTTTTGTTTCTGAAATTTTGATTCTGCAAATCAAGCTTTCAATTTATATTTTGAATGCCTGGTAGAGCGTCCAATGTGAGATTGTGAAGGCCATCGGTTCCCCCGAAACTTCGGGGCGATATTTTCCACAAAACCACCTGTTTTCACAGTTGTTTTTATTTTTCGCTCCATTTTTTATTAGTCTTGTTTTGCCATACTGGATTTAAGAGTCGGCTTCCTCGTTATCTATATACTCATCTTTTAGGTCTTGCACGCTGGCATCAAGAAATTCGGCTGTTCTGTTTAACACATGCTGGAATTCTTTGGTTACCTCTTCTTTATTCCAAGGATGGGAAATTCCAAAAACGTGATCGGCATTTTCTACCAAAAGTAATTTTGAAATCGCGCTCCATTCAAATAAATTCCCGGCATCGGCTATAGATACGCTGGTATCATTACTTCCATGAGCAATAAAGTGAGGAATATCTAATCTTTTTGTAGCTTTTTGGATATTTAATCGCTCCTTATTCTCCTTAAAATTTTTATAAAACTGATAATGATGGGGCAATTGCTGGCCGGTACGTGAGTTTGTAATATATCTTACCCCTTTTTTCTCCCAGGCTTCTAATTCTTTTTCCTTGGGGAAACGTGAGGCAAAATCACTTACTGATGCCAGGGTAATCAACTTATCCACGCGTTTTTCTTCGGCAGCTTTTAAGATAGCGATACCGCCACCCCTGGAATGACCTATTAAGGTGATGTTTTTCACATCTATTTGTTGGGCTTGCTCAAAATCTGGGGTGGAGACCCAATCTATAACGGACTGGAGATCGTCCAATTCTTTAATATAATTGTTGTCGCCAAAACCTTCAATATTCAGAAATTCTGTAGGTTTATCTGGCGTGGTTCCATTATGGGAAAAATTGAATTTCAAGAAGAAAAAACCTTTTTCGGCATAAAATTCCCCCATATTGTCCCAGGCTCCCCAATCTTTAAAACCTTTGTAACCATGACAAAAAATCACTATCTTTTTTGGTTTTTTATCGTCTTTAAAAATAAGGTCTATTAAGATAGGTTTATTGTGTCTCCCTTCAATTTGAAGATTGGTTCTTTTCGTTACTTCCATAGATTTTTTATATTTCTTTTTCCCTAAAAGGAATTTCAGGATTGCAAATTTCGGTAATTAATTGCTTTAATTCTGAATGAAATGCGTTAAGAATTTCCCTATTTATTGCCGTTTCTTTATTGTTTGTTCGCGGTTTGTCTTTTTTTCCGAATTTGAGAAATCCGCTTTTTAAATTTTTAAACGAAATTATCCCTGCTTCCACGGGGAAATCCAAAGATTTCTGTGCTTCCATCATACTGGCGTAAGCCAAAACCTGAAAGCTCTTACTGTATTTCTTATAATCTGACGTGAGATCCTCCCAAGCTACAATTTCAATTTGGGTTTGGGTGACCTTTCCCGTTTTATAATCAATAATTCTGGTAATTCCGTTAGTATTTTCTACCCGGTCTACTTTTCCGCGCATAAAAACGGGGAAATCTAATTGATCTATCTGTATTTCAGACTTTAAACTTTCTTCGATCTTAAGGATTTTTATTTCTTCGGTCTCTAAACGTTCTAATTCTAAGTTTAAAAAGTTACTAAGATAGCGTTTGGCCACCTCATAAATGAGCAGGTTTTTGCCCTGGTTTACCGGACCGTTGGCATAAGTTTTCTGGAATTGATTTTTTATCTCTTCATTTATCTTTCCTTTAAAACCTTTTATGTCTTCCGCAGTTATATATTTATTCTCAAAAGGTTTGTAAAAGTTTTCCAAACTATCGTGAATCACTGTTCCCAGTGTGTTATAGGCCACGGTTTCTTCAACTTCATCTTTGTCGCGTACCCCAAGTACATATTGGCGATAAAAATCTAGTGGATTTCTAATGTAGGAGGTTAGTGCCGAAGGAGAAAAGCCCGATTTGGCCAAAGACTTTAAACGCGCCATAATCTCTGGCGTTTTCTTGATTTCTTTCAACTCATTTTTAATGGCCGGAACCCGCGGACTTACCATAGATTGAGTAAGTTGATGTGCCGGTTGTTTCTCGATCTCCAATTGGGTGAGAAACCGGCTTTTTTCTCCGGAATTTAATCCGCTGCTTTCGATATTGTAAAGTAAATGTACATTCTCAGCACGTTGTAAAAGGCGGTAAAAATGATAAGTATATACCGCGTCTTTTTCTTTGTATGTCGGTAATTTGTAGGTTTGTTTTAGATCGTAAGGAATAAATGAATTCCCAGATTTTCCAGATGGCAGTACGCCTTCGTTTACCGAGCAGATAATCACATTTTTAAAATCTAAGGCCCGGGATTCCAACATCCCCATAAGTTGCAAACCTTTAAATGGGCGTCCCTGTAAATCCAAACTTTCGGTGCTCATAATCTCTTTGTAAAACTGGTAAATCGATTTTACAGTTTGAAGATAAGGATACGAATCGTGAAGGTTCTTAAGTTTGTTAAACAATAAGTGAAAGTGATATAAAAACTCCAGGCCTAAAACCTCATTTTTCTCCTTTAAATGAGTCTTTATAATTGTTATGATTTCCTGAAAAGCCTGTAAGGCGTCATTAGGAGAATTAGACCAGCTTTTAAAGCAGGCGTCAATAATTTTCTGTGCTTTGGAAGAAAAGGCTGTACTTATTTCTGTTTCAGATAAATTAACGGTGTTTTCTGACTGTATTTTTTCAATAAAGGCTTCTGATTCTTCTCCCAAAAGATCATTTAGACTGGGATGGTTAATCACCGAAATCACATCTTTATAATAATAGCTTGACCCGTGATGTTGATGAATTTGAAATAGTTTATCAAACAAAGAAGCCAGCGGTGCATTTTTAAGCGGAAAACCCATGGTGATATTGAGGTCTTTAACATTGGGAGGTAAACTGTTTAAAACGGGTAGCAAAAGATCTTCTTCGCCCAGCACTACCGCCGTTTCCTGTAAAGTATCTTCATCCAGATTGGCCAATAATTCCCCGAGATATTTTGCCTGACCAATATTTTTGGGAATACCGGTAATTTCTATGTTTTTAGGTTTCGCGTATTCCTTAACACCTGTTTTTGGTTCTCTTAGCTTATAAACAGGCCAGTTTTTTAGATATTGAGTGATAAAAAGAGAAGCGTCGTGTTGCTTATCTTGTAGAAAAACCTCGTCCAGATCCCAGTAAATTTCAGCGAGATTAGTTTCCATTAAATACTGAACGATTTCCTGTTCTGAAGCATTTAGGGCATTAAAACCTATAAAAATATGTTGCCTGTTTTGCGTTTTGCTGTAAGCTTTGATATTCTCTGATGCCGTGCGGTAAATCAAGCCCTGATACCCCATATTTTTTGACAGCAAGGCTTCTGTTAGCTCTTTGTAGTACTCGGGAAGCTGGTGCCAAAAAGCAAGGTAATTTTTTATAAGCGTTGTTTTATGTTCTTTTAAATACCAATGATTAATATCCTGAATATCGGCCAGGTAGTTAAAGAAGCTTTTGTAGTCTATTAAATATCGATCTATTTCATTAAAATCGTGAATAAGACTTTGCGCCCAGGTGGTAAATATTTCGAAATCTTCCTGCTGTTCTTTTGGGGTAAGTTTTTTGTAGATAGCATAAAACTCGAAGAGGGCAATAGTATTATCTATGCTATTAATACCAGAAACTGTCTCGGTAAATTCTTCAATACTATAAATTTTTGGAGCAAAAATATTTTTGTCGCTTAATCCCGAAAGCTCTTTAAGCAGAAAACTTCCTGCCCGTTTACTGGGAAGGATAAAGATAGTTTCTGAAATATTTTTTTCTGAAGAAATGAGTTCTTTGAGAACTCCCTTAATAAAAGATGCCATTGTATAAAAATAAAAAACGCCCCGGAAACCGGAGCGTTTTTTGTTGAAATTATTTTACTAATTACATGTTGCCGTTATCATTGGCAGAATCTTTCATTTCTTTGTTTTTATCTAAAGAAATTTCGACTCTACGATTATCTTGTCTTCCAGCAGCAGTGTTGTTGGTTGCAATTGGTCTTTCTTCACCATAACCTTTGGAAGTTAGCCTGTTGCTTGGCACACCATTTTCTTCCAACCACTTCTCTACAGAAGTAGCACGTTCGCGAGAAAGTTTCTCATTATAATCTGCTCTACCAGTACTATCTGTATGTCCCTCAATATGGAAAATAGTATTTGGATATTCATTCATAATCTCAGAGATAGATTCAAGAGCTTCTTGAGAGTCGTTCCTAATTGACGCCTTATTAAGGTCGAATAATACAGTTTTAGAATATTCGTTTAATTCCTTAATAATTTCAACATCTGGTTCTGGACATCCGTTTTGAGCTGCACTACCAGCTTCATCTGGACATTCGTCATCTTTATCTAAAACGCCATCACCGTCACGATCTTCGTAAGGACATCCGTCATTTTCAGCAGGTCCTGCTTCGTTAGGACAGTTATCTTCATTGTCAGCAACCCCGTCGCCATCAGCATCAGGACAACCATTCATTTCGGCTAAACCAGCTACTTCAGGACAGTCGTCTTCGTTGTTTGGAACTCCGTCACCATCAGTGTCAGGACATCCGTCAAATTCAGCCATACCAGCTTCATCTGGACAATTATCCATACGGTCTTCTATCCCATCACCATCAGAATCTGGGCATCCGTTAAATTCTGGTAAACCTGGAGTTTCAGGACATTCATCATCTTTATCGTAGATGCCATCGCCGTCAGAATCTGTTCCTCCAAACATAAACTTAACACCGGCTGCATGTTGAAAGTGAGTAGCACCGGTTTCATCAAATACGTGTTTGTAGTTAGATTCTACGGTAAGTGCAATATTGTCGGTAAACCAGAAATTTAGGCCTACTTTCCCGTTTAAGGTTGCAGCGTTAAGATCGGAAATTGGTTGGTCACCACTATCTCCAATGCTGGTGTAACCACCACCAATACCAACTACAGGATCTAACCAACCATCGTTAAGCAAAGCTCTAAGGCTGTAGTTAAAAGACCCATCTACAGAGTAGTAAGACATTTGTGGGACACTGGTATCGCTGTAATCTTCAATTCGGTTTACAGAACCCGCAAGTTCAAATACAAAACCATTTCCAATATAGCGACCAACGGTTAATCTTGATACTGAAGGTAAAATGTTCCAGTGATCTCCTACATTAAAGTAGTCGTTAAAAGTTCCACCAAGATCCTCGGTAGGATGAAAGTCTACCGCATTGGTTTGAATCCCTATAGACCAGGGATTATTGGAATCCTGTGCCGTTGCCGAAGTAACGCCCAGTACCAACATTGTAGCGAATAAAATTTTGCTAAGATGTTTCATATTCAATAGTTTAGTTTTAAGTGTTAATTGTTAGCAAAAGTATACTGTTAATGCTTCTTGGCAAAGTGAAAGATAATAAAGTTTTCTTAATAATCCCTTGGATACTGCCGTGTTTCAGCGTTTTTTAAGGATTGTTGAGCCTTTATCTTAGTAACAATTTTATTAAAATTAAATAAGGTAAACATCCTTGGCGCCAGCGTGCCCAAACGGAACGGCCCACTGGCATCAAGATAAAAAATTTAATAAGATTTCGACGCAAGTCAGCCTGAATGAACTCAATTCACACAGCTCCGTCTGAACCGTAAAGGCAGGCGTCTAAGCATTTCAAATCTCACTTTGTGAGTTAGATTATATTTAATTCTTTACCCACCTTAGTAAAGGCAGCGATGGCTTTATCTAAATGTTTCTGTTCGTGCGCTGCAGATAGTTGTACTCTAATTCTAGCTTTTTCTTTTGGCACTACGGGGTAGAAAAATCCTATTACATAAATTCCCTCCTCCAGTAGCTTATCGGCCATGTCTTGAGACAGTTGGGCGTCGTACAACATTACCGGCACTATAGCAGAATCTCCATCAATAATATCAAAACCGGCTTCTTTAATACCTTCTTTAAAGTATTTGGTATTGCTTTTTAATTTTTTGCGCAGGCTATCATCGGTTTCTAACATTTCAAAAACCTTAAGCGATGCTCCTACAATTGCTGGAGCCAGAGAATTAGAAAATAAATAGGGCCGGGAACGTTGCCTTAGAAGCTCTATAATTTCTTTTTTGGCTGTGGTATAGCCTCCCATGGCCCCGCCAAGCGCTTTTCCTAAGGTCCCGGTAATAATATCTACCCGGTCTAGCACCCCTTTTTCTTCAAGGGTTCCAATTCCTTTTTCCCCTATAAAACCGGTAGCATGACATTCATCTATCATAACCAGCGCATCATATTTATCGGCAAGGTCACAAATTTTATCTAATGGGGCTACAAGTCCGTCCATAGAGAAAACGCCATCGGTTACAATAATCTTAAAGCGGGCTCCTTTCTCATTTGCTGCTTTTAATTGTTCCTCAAGATCTGCCATATCGCTGTTTTGGTAGCGATAACGTGCCGCTTTACATAAACGAACCCCATCTATAATAGACGCGTGGTTTAGCGAATCTGAAATAATTGCATCTTCTTTGGTTAATAAAGGTTCAAAAATTCCACCATTGGCATCAAAACACGCGGCATAAAGTATGGTGTCCTCTGTTCCGTAGAAATCGGCAATCTTTTGCTCCAATTCCTTATGAATATCCTGGGTGCCGCAAATAAAGCGAACACTAGACATTCCAAAACCGTGCGAATCTAAAGTCTCTTTCGCAGCTTTTATAACTTCGGGATGCGAAGACAGGCCTAAATAGTTGTTGGAACAAAAATTAATCACTTCCTGTCCCGAGGAAATTTTTATTACCGCATCCTGAGGGCCGGTAATAATTCTTTCTTTTTTGAACAAACCATCTTCTTTAATTTGTTCTAACTCTTTTTGCAAATGTTCTTTGATTGCTCCGTACATAGTTACTGTTTTTTACAAAATTACATTTCTTTTACACAAAGCGAACTTTAAGCGACTTATTTGTATAGACCAGGTTTTTACTGGCTACGCTATACCCCATGTCTTCCAACACCTGTGCGTAATTATTAATTTGATTTTCGTGGGAAGTGTGATAACTTCCGGTTTTATAGTCTATTATATTTACTGTTTTGCCCGAAATATTTAACCGGTCCGGCCGCAAGCGTTTCCCTTCTGGGCTTAAAATATCGCGTTCGTTATAATTGACAACATTTTCTTCATAGAATTCTGAAAGCTTAGTATGGTTGGTAATCTCTAAAAGCAGCTTCTCAATTTTTTCTGCCGAATTTTTGGTAATAACACCATTATTTACTGCTTTTTCCACAACCGGTTTCACCTGAGTTTTATGATCTATTTGTGCAAGCAATTCGTGTAAAATTTCACCTTTCTCAATGGCTTCTTCCTGTTTACTGTCCCAAAGCATGCCAGATTTTGTTACGATATTTACCGCTTTATTTTGGGTGGCCGAAGAATAAAATTTTTGCGAGCTAAAGGTGGAGGTTTTGCTTTCCGAAATTTGCGGCTCGCCAATAGCTCCAAATTCATAGGTGTTTATATTTGCATCCCACCGTCCAATTTGCTTTAAGAAACCAATCAATAAACCCGAGGTTTTATGGGGTTTTTCGTTACCTTTTTTGTCTATTTCTTTTTTGCTTAACAGGTATAGCTGTTGTGAAGCGCGGGTGCAGGCCACGTATAAAACATTTAGGGTATCTAATTCTTTTTGCTGAATTAACTCTGTAAACACTGCTGAAGCTTGCGGGCCCCAATTCAGCATTTTTTCTGAAGCACTTAAATAATTTGTAGGAATTTCATCTAATGGCGGCTCCATATCTAACCAAACTGAATCCATACGGGTGTCTTTATAATCTGAATTCGCATAAGGATAAATTACTACGGGAAACTCCAAACCTTTAGATTTATGAATGGTCATAATTTGTACTGCATCTTCAGCTTTTGGGACTACAATACTTAAACTTTCTTTTTCGTGCTCCCAAAGTTCCAGGAAATCTGTGATGCCTGAAGTCGCTTTTTGTGTGCTTTCAAAAATAAAGTCGAGAAAAAATTGAACATATGCGTTAGAGGTTTCCACCAAATTGAAACTCCTTATTATGTATTCGGCAGCTTCGTAAACAGAAAGCTGCTTTATTTTCTGCAGCTCAAAGTTCAAATCGTAATTTTTTAACCAGTCGAAAAAATGAGTTCCGTTTTTATTCAAATTTTCTGAAATATTAAGGAAACGGTCTTCAATTTGCAGATAATCGGCGAGGAAATCGAAAAGCCCCAACTTTAGGTTGTTATCTTTGGGTGTGAGTGAGAATTCCAGCAAATGTGCAATGAAATTAACTTTTGGTGAATTGGCAACCAATAGGGTTTCCGAAGAAACAACAGGAATATTTTGCTCGCTTAGGTAATTGGCAATAGTGATTCCCTCTTTTTTCTTGCGGGTCAAAATACAAATCTCACCTTTTTTAAAGTTCTCTCGCTCCAGTTTGTGAATGATTTTCAGTACCTTTTCCGGGTAAACCAGATGTTCTTCTTCCGCATTTTCGGCTTCAATAAAACTTAAATTAACGTAACCAAAATCTCCTTTTTTTGGATTTTGAGAGCTTTCTTTGAATAGTTGGGAATAAGCTTGATTTTGTAAATATGCTGAAGCGAAATTAAAAAATGTATTGTTGAAGTTTACAATCTCGCTGCCACTACGGTAATTGTCGGGCAAATTTTCAACTTTTTTCTCAATGCTAAAAGGATTAACATCCAAACAGAGATCTATAAACTGCTCGGCTTTCCCACCACGCCAGCGATAAATAGATTGTTTGGCATCGCCAACCAACATGGCGCTGGCAGGTTCTTCTATATTTTCTGAAGAAAGTCTGTTTTCTATCAACGGAATAAGGTTTTCCCATTGCATTTGTGAGGTATCCTGAAACTCGTCGATAAAATAATTTTGATAGCGCTCTCCCAGCCGTTCATAAATAAATGGTGCGGGTTGATTTTTTACCTGCTCGCTAATCTTTGGATTAAATTCTGAAATAAGAATAAAGTTTCGCTCTTTTTTAATGGTCTCTACTTCCTGGTTAATCGCATTGAGCAGTGAAAGTTGGGTAAGGTTTTTCTTTACTTCCCTAAGAAATTCAAGTTGTAAATAGGCTTTTTTAGAAATTTGAAATGAGCTAACCACCACGGGCTGAATGCTGTCTAAGGCTTCTTTAATATCCTCATTTTTATTCGATTTCTTATAAAGTGGGGCACTTTCCAGATTTTTCATCCAAACTTTATCAAAATCGGCTATTTTTTCACCTTTCTGAAGTTTTCTAAAATGTTTTGGGACATAGCCGCCGCTAAAATCTTTTTCGTCAAGATTGTGGTTTTCTAGTAAATCGAAGAACTGGTTTACCATTTCTTCAATAAGGATCTGGGTTTTGTCAATTTCAAGACTAATCCTTTTTTTAAATTTTTGAAAGTCTGCGGTAGATTTATCTTCCAGTTTTTTAAGTGCCTCCTGGTTGTTTTCTCCTATGAGTAATTTAGAAATCTCAAAAAGATCTTTGGTAATATCCCAGCTTTTATCTTCATCTGTCTTGCTAAGCGCAAAAGCGACAAGAATTTTGGTGAGCTCTTTGTCTAATCCGGCTTTGCTTACCAAACGTTCTACGGCTTCCAATAAAATTTGATTGGTGTTAAGGGCAATCTCAAAATTTACGGGCAGGCCAAGATCTTTTGCGAAAGTGCGTAACACCCTGTGGGTAAAACCATCTATGGTAGAAACCTCAAAACCCGCATAATTGTGAATTATGCTTTTTAATATTTTCGCAGCTTTTATTTTAAGTTCGGCTTCGCTTAAGCCAGTTTCTTTTGCTACGGCCTGAAAAAGAGGATTGTTGGCGGCCGAAGTTTCTTCCGCAGTAAAAGTTCTTAGACTTTCTATGATCCTGGTTTTCATCTCGGCTACGGCCTTATTGGTGAAGGTAATCGCAAGAATATTTTTAAAAGCATCGGGGCGTTTGCTTTTAAAAAGTAAGAGTAAATATTCTTTAACCAGGGTAAATGTTTTCCCAGAGCCGGCGGAAGCGTTATATATGGTGAAATTGTTTGTCAATGCTTCTGAAGTTGTTTAATTATAGCGGTTAAGAGCTTGTTTAAAGAAAATACAAACTGATAATAAATAGTTTGGTCCCGAGACATTGTTTTATCAGAAAGTTGTGTTTTTAAACAAGCTCCAAAGATAAAATAAAAATTCCTACTATTTTCGAGTGGCTTTTAAGTATTTTATAACATTAAATTGTTTCCATTAAACTCCTTAATACCTAAATTTGAGTGAATTTAATACTAATCACTAAAAAAATATATTAATATGGCTTTTGAGTTACCGAAGTTAAATTATGCATTTGATGCATTAGAACCACATATAGATGCTAAAACCATGGAAATTCACCACGGGAAGCACCATGCAGGTTATACTAAAAAATTAAATGCTGCGATAGAAGGAACAGACCTTGAAGGAAAGAATATTGAAAACATTCTTGAAAACCTTGATAAATCTAACAAAGCAGTAAGAAATAATGGTGGCGGATTTTATAATCACCGTTTATTCTGGGAAATAATGTCTCCCGATGGTGGCGGAAAGCCAACAGGTGAGCTGGAAAAAGCGATCGATAATGCTTACGGTTCTTTTGAAGCGTTTAAAGACGAGTTTTCTAAAGCTGCTGCAGGACAATTTGGTTCTGGTTGGGCTTGGCTTTGTGTACATGAAGGAGGAAAAGTAGAAATTTGCTCCACTCCAAATCAAGACAATCCATTAATGCCAGGAATAGGCTGCGGAGGAACTCCAATTTTGGGTCTTGATGTATGGGAGCACGCTTACTACCTAAATTATCAAAACCGACGTCCAGATTATATTGAAGCTTTCTTTAATTTAATTGATTGGAAAGAAGTAGCTAGCAGATATGCTAAGCAAAAATAAGTAACTGCTTAAATGAATATTACGAATAATAAAAAGGCCGCTGTTAGCGGTCTTTTTTTATGTTCGAATTTAAAAATAAAAAAAGGCAGATCGTTAGATCTACCTTTCTTTGCCCCAAATCTACCATGAACTTAACCTACTTATGTTATGGTGGTACTAAAGTAAACTGAATAATACTTACAAAAAACTTTTTTAGACCAATAGCTCAAATAATAGTTAAACTATTATTAGACAGAATTAAATGTAGGAAAAAATGTGTTTTTCATTATTTTATGTGTGAGAATTTATAATTTTTAAGGTTTTGCAAAGGAGTGTTTTATGGCATTTAACTTTCATTAGAGACTATCAATTTCGGGTTATGCTTGTCCTACCTTTTCTCGGATGGTTCATTTAAATTTAAGAAAGCGAAGATGTAGGAATTATAAAACACGAGAAAGCATAAAAAAAGGCAGATCGTTAGATCCACCTTTCTTTGCCCCAAATCTACCATGAACTTAACCTACTTATGTTATGGTGGTACTAAAGTAAACTGAATAATACTTACAAAAAACTTTTTTAGACCAATAGCTCAAATAGTAGTTAAACTATTAATAGACAGGATTAAATGTAGGAAAAGGCCTGTTTTCATCACTTAATATGTGGGAATTTATAATTTGTAAAGTTTTGTAAAGGAGTATTTTATGGCATTTAATCTTCGTTAGTGACCATCAATTACGGGTTATTCTTGTCCGGTTTTTCTCGGATAGTTGGTTTAAATTTAAGAAAGCGAAGATGTAGGAATTTATAAAACACGAGAAAGCATAAAAAAAGGCAGATCGTTAGATCCACCTTTCTTTGCCCCAAATCTACCATGAACTTAACCTACTTATGTTATGGTGGTACCAAAGTAGGTTGAATTATTCGTGTCACAAACTTTTTTAGTTCAATGACGTGAAAATTAGTTGAACTATTGAAAGTTAAAATCACTTGTAGGAAAAGAAGTATTTTTCTGACTTATTTTGTAGGATTTCACACCTTGTCAAGCTTACATTCAAATATTTTATGGTGATGGTTTTCTTGTTTGTAGCTTTTTCTTTGCGAACGTGTTTGCCCGGCTTTTTTCAGAGCGAGGATTTCCCTAAAACACGAGAAAGCATAAAAAAAGGCAGATCGTTAGATCCACCTTTCTTTGCCCCAAATCTACCATAAACTTAACCTACTTAAATTATGGTAATGCTAATGTAAAGAAACTTTTCCCTATCAGGAATCATTTTAGACGAACGGCAAATAAAATTGTTGAACTGCATTTAGTACGCCCGATCCTTGTTTCCTTCAAAGAAATTTATAAAAGCTCGGTTTACTACCCTATTTCCTCCAAATGTGGGATAATTTCCGGTAAAATACCAGTCTCCCAGGTTTTTAGGGCAGGCTTTATGCAAATTATCTACGGTTTGATAGATTACTTTCACCTTTGCATCTATATCGCTATCACAAATTAATTCTGATATTTTATCTGAAATCTCCTGGTCGCTAAAGGGTTCATAGATTTCTTTTACAAAATTTTTCACCTCTTCATCATCCAAATCTACCTGTAGTTTACATTTCTCGTAAACTTGCTCTATAAGTTCGTATTTGTTGTGATCTTTTAAAAGCTCCAGGGTTGCCCTAAAAGCTACTAGATCTTCCAGGCGGGCCATATCTATGCCGTAACAATCGGGATAACGAATTTGTGGGGCAGAAGAGACCACTACAATTTGTTTTGGATTTAACCTATCCAACATTTTAATGATACTTTTCTTTAAAGTAGTACCGCGAACTATACTGTCGTCTATAATTACCAGATTGTCTTCCGGTTTTACTACGCCATAAGTAACATCGTAAACGTGGGCTACGAGATCGTCCCTGCTGCTGTCTTCAGTAATAAAAGTTCTAAGCTTTACATCTTTAATTGCTATTTTTTCGGTGCGCAACCTATGCGCCAGGATTTCTTTAAGTCGGGCATCGGTTAAAGTTTCCTTTTCCTTCAGGATGGTATCATTTTTTTGCTTGTTCAATTCGTCTTGCGCAGCTTCTACCATGCCATAAAAACTGGTTTCAGCGGTATTCGGAATAAAAGAAAACACGGTGTCTATAGTGTCGTGATCTATAGATTTTAAAACTTCAGGCATCAGTAAACGGCCCAACATTTTTCGTTCTTTATAAATTTCGGCGTCGCTTCCGCGGGAAAAATAAATACGTTCAAAAGAGCAGGCTCTTCTTTCTAATGGTTCCAGGATTTGTTTTATAGCCACCTTCCCGCTTTTCTTAGTAATAATCGCGGTTCCGGGAGGGAGTTCGTGCACGTCATCAAAATCTACGTTAAAGGCGGTTTGTATTACCGGCCTTTCAGACGCTACCACGACCACTTCATCATCTTTGTAATAGTAAGCAGGTCTAATGCCAGATGGATCACGTAAAACAAAAGAATCTCCATGGCCAAGTAAACCGGCCATAGCATAGCCGCCATCCCAGCTTTTGGAAGATTTTCTAAGTATTTTGGCTACGTTAAGTTTTTCGGCAATTATTGGGGAAGCCTGTACTTTACTAAAACCTTGTTTTTTTAATTTGTTGTAAAGTTTTTCTACTTCCGAGTCCAGAAAATGACCAATTTTCTCCATCACGGTAACCGTATCGGCTTTCTCTTTTGGATGTTGCCCTAATTCTACCAGACTATTAAAAAGCTGGTTTACATTGGTCATATTAAAGTTTCCGGCAACAATAAGGTTCCGGTGCATCCAATTGTTTTGTCTGAGAAAGGGGTGTACATTCTCAACACTATTTTTTCCGAAGGTGCCATATCTTACATGGCCAAGATAAACTTCCCCTACATAAGGCAGGTGCTTTTTTTGCAGGCTCACATCATCGGCATATTCGGGGTTTTCTTTTATTTCCGAATTTATTCGGCCATTTATTTGTTCAAAAATATCCTGGATGGGTTGAGCGGCATTAGAGCGAATACGGCTAATGTAGCGATCGCCAGGAGCAGTATTTAATTTGATATTGGCAAAACCGGCTCCATCCTGACCGCGGTTGTGCTGTTTCTCCATCATCAAATACATCTTGTTTATTCCGTAAAAAGCAGTACCATACTTTTCCTTGTAATATTCCAGGGGCTTAAGCAGGCGTACTTGTGCAATTCCGCATTCGTGTTTTAGGGCGTCACTCATAATAAATACTTCCGGGTGTTAAGATGTTTTTTTATAAAAAAAATGCCCTGAATTTTCAGGGCATATGTTTAGGTTAATTCTATTTCAAACTGAGTTAGTTTTTTAAAGGATTCGAGACGGTAGCGAACCTCTTCTTTAGAGAGTTTCTCCATTCTCTCGGTGCCGAATTTCTCTACACAGAAAGATGCGAGATTAGACCCGTAGATAATGGCGTTTTTCATGTTTTCGAAACTTATATCGCCAGAAGATGCTATGTATCCCGCGAAACCACCGGCAAAGGTGTCTCCGGCTCCGGTAGGGTCAAAAACTTCTTCCAGGGGCAGGGCGGGAGCAAAAAAGACTTCTTCTTCGTGAAATAGCAAAGCGCCGTGTTCTCCTTTTTTAATCACTATATATTTTGGGCCCATTTCGGCTATTTTTTTAGCCGCCTTAGCCAAAGAATATTCGCCGGAAAGTTGTCTTGCCTCCTCGTCGTTTATAGTGATGACATCTACTTTTTTAATCACTTTCTTTAAATCTTCCAAAGCATTATCCATCCAGAAATTCATCGTATCCAGAATTGCTAGTTTTGGAGATTCAATTTGTTCTAAAACGCTTAGCTGAACTAAGGGATGCAGGTTTCCCAACATCACTATTTCTGAATCTTTATAAGCCTTTGGTACCACCGGGTTAAAATCGGCAAGTACATTTAACTGGGTGTCTAAGGTGTCTCTAGAATTTAGATCGTTGTGATAGCGGCCACTCCAAAAGAAGGTTTTGCCGCCTGGCACCACTTCAATCCCGTCAATATTAATATTATTTTTAGTGAGCAGATCTAAATATTCCTGTGGAAAATCGTCTCCCACAATAGAAACTACTGCGCTGTCAACATCAAATTGTGAGGCCGAAAGACCTATGTATGTTCCTGCACCTCCAAGAATTTTATCGGTTTTTCCAAAAGGTGTTTCTATGGCATCGAAGGCTACAGTGCCTACAATCAATAATTTACTCATAACTAGTTTTAAAAAAGATGCTGCAAATATACAGTTTGTTTTTAAAGCACTCCATGCAAAAAAGCTTAAATAGGCTTTGAAATTTAAGTTTATGAAAAGCCTTCATCTATTAAAAGCCGTTTTTCCTTCGAGGCCGCAACCGCGAGAGCATCGCAGCGTTCGTTTTGCTTATGGTTGTTATGTCCTTTTATCCACTTAAACCTTACATGGTGTTTGCGATATTCTTTTAGAAAATCCATCCACAAATCTGTATTTTTTCGGTCTTTAAAATTTTTCTTTTCCCAGCCAAAAACCCATTTTTTGTTTACCGCATCGGCTACATATTTAGAATCGGTAAAAACCACAGCACTAACCCCAGGTTTTTTTAATTTTCTAAGCGCTTCAATTACGGCAAGAAGTTCCATTCGATTATTAGTAGTGTGTTTAAATCCTTTTGCGAATTCCTTTCGGTAGGGTTTGCCTACCCATTCCATTACAATGCCGTAACCACCGGGACCGGGATTTCCCCTCGCCGCGCCATCGGTATAAATATGAACTTGAGCTGTTTGTACTATCATTTCTTGTTTTCCAGTAATTGCTGAATAACTTCAGGGAAGTGTTTGTATTCTAAATGATGTATTTTTTCTGCCAGCACTTCAGGGGTGTCTGCTGCCGAAATTTCTATGGTAGCCTGAAAGATCACTTCCCCTTCGTCATACTTTTCGCTTACATAATGAATACTAATGCCGCTTTCTTTTTCTTTATTTTCAATAATTGCCTGGTGCACCTTCATGCCATACATGCCTTTGCCACCGTATTTAGGAAGTAAGGCAGGGTGAATATTTATTATTTTGTCTGGAAAATCTTTTATGATGTCCTCAGGGAAAATCCACATAAACCCTGCTAAAACAATCAAATCTGGATTTATATCTTCCAAAATATGTAGAACTTCGTTACTATCATATAGTGCGGCCCAATCAAAATGCAGGGCTTTTATCTTAAGATTATGAGCTTTTCTTAGTACCTTTGCCGATCGTTTATTTGAGAAAACCGCCACTACCCTGGCTTGTGGAGATTTTTGGAAGAATTTAATGATGTTTTCGGCGTTGGTACCGGTACCTGAAGCGAAAATCACAATTTTTTTCTGGTCGGGATTTGTTAGTTGGCTCAAAATAAGCGTATTAAGTATTATTAGTGCATAAAATTAAGTCCTTTCGGGGAAATTATGTAAATTACAATCACATTTTTAAAGTAAAAATCGGTTTTAAAATAAAGTTTTTTATTTTTGCCACCTAATCAAAATTAAAATAAAATATTATGTCAGACATTGCATCAAGAGTAAAAGCGATTATCGTTGACAAGTTAGGAGTTGACGAGAACGAAGTTGTTAACGAAGCAAGCTTCACCAACGACTTGGGTGCTGATTCATTGGACACTGTGGAATTAATTATGGAATTCGAAAAAGAATTCGACATCCAGATTCCAGATGACCAGGCTGAGAATATTGCCACAGTAGGTCAGGCAATTTCTTATATTGAAGACGCAAAAAAATAAAAAGAGTATAGGCCATATGGAGTTAAAGCGAGTTGTAGTAACGGGCCTGGGAGCCCTAACCCCCATTGGTAACAATATTGAAGAATATTGGGAGGCTTTGGTGGCCGGAAAAAGTGGTGGTGCACCTATTACCTATTTCGATACCGAAAAATTCAAAACCAAATTCGCTTGTGAACTCAAAAATTTTAACCCGTTGGACTTTTTTGACCGCAAGGAAGTAAGAAGACTGGATAGGTTTGCCCAATATGCCATTGTAGCTTCAGATGAAGCGATTCAAGATTCCGGCATCAATCTCGATACTGTAGATAAGTATCGGGTTGGTGTAATATGGGGGGCCGGAATTGGTGGATTGGAGACTTTTCAAAACGAAGTGATGAACTTCGCGGCAGGTGACGGCACCCCAAGGTTTAATCCTTTTTTTATTCCGAAGATGATTGCAGATATTGCCCCTGGTAATATCTCTATTCGTCACGGATTTATGGGAGCGAACTATACTACGGTTTCAGCCTGTGCCTCTGCGGCAAATGCTATGATAGATGCCTTGAACAATATTAGGCTAGGACATAGCGATGTTATTGTTTCAGGAGGATCTGAAGCTGCGGTGACTATAGCCGGAATGGGCGGTTTTAATGCTATGCACGCCCTTTCTACACAAAACGAAAATCCGGAGACAGCTTCAAGACCTTTTGATGCTACCCGTGATGGTTTTGTGCTGGGAGAAGGTGGAGGTGCCCTAATTCTAGAAGAATATGAGCACGCAAAAGCAAGGGGAGCCAAAATTTATGCCGAAGTATTAGGTGGAGGTTTGTCTTCTGATGCTTATCACATGACGGCACCTCATCCCGAAGGGGACGGAGTTGTGGCGGTGATGCGAAATTGTCTAAGAAATGCGGAAATGAACCCCGAAGATATAGATGCCATCAATACCCACGGAACTTCAACGCCATTAGGTGATGTAGCCGAATTGAAAGCAATAGGTAAAGTTTTTGGCGAGCACGCTAAGGAAATTAATATCAATTCCACAAAATCAATGACCGGGCATTTGCTTGGTGCTGCCGGAGCGGTAGAAGCTATTTCGGCAATTTTATCTATGAAACATGGAATAGTACCACCTACTATTAACCATGAGCATAAAGATGAAAATATTGATCCAGAGTTGAACCTTACTTTAAACAAAGCCCAAAAGCGTGATGTGAAGGTGGTAATGAGCAATACCTTTGGTTTTGGAGGTCATAATGCTTGTGTATTATTTAAAAAATTTGAAGAATAACCTAATGTATTATGGGCGTTATTCGAAATATATTAAGTTCCCGCTCTGATAAAAGCGGGAATTTTTTTTCTGTATTATATAAAACCCTGGGTTTTAAACCCAAGAATATTCTTCATTACAGGAAAGCATTTACGCATCGTTCCCTAAATATTAAAGACGAAAAAGGAAATGCTATTAGTTTTGAGCGCATGGAATTTTTGGGAGATGCAATCTTAGGTGCGGTTATAGCTTCTCATCTTTATAAAGTCGCTCCCGGAGGAGATGAAGGTTACCTCACCAAAATGCGTTCTAAAGTAGTAAGTAGAAAGCATCTAAATGAACTGGGAAAAGATCTAAAACTTATAGATCACGTACAAACCAGTATCCCTAAAGACCAATTTGGAGCCAATATTCACGGAAATCTTTTTGAAGCCTTAATTGGCGCAATTTATCTGGATCGCGGTTATAAATATTGTAAACGCTTTATTTACGATAGGGTTATAAATCCCTATGTGGACATAGAACAACTGGAAGGCCGGGTAATAAGCTATAAAAGCCTGTTTATTGAATGGTGCCAGAAAGAGAAAAAGGATTTCGATTTTGAAGTCTATGAGGACACCGGAAATGATGAAATGAAACATTTTGCAGTAAAGTTATGGTTGGACGATAAAGTGGTGGCCAAAGCAAGGGCAACTTCCAAAAAGAAAGCAGAAGAGAAAACTGCGAAGAGAGCTTATTACGCACTCCAAAATAAAATTCGATAGAATCGTAGAAATACTGTAAACTATAACGTTTTCGCAGATAATGCTGAAATTTTAAGGGAGTTGAGTCTGCTTATTCTCAATCTTATGTTATCTTTAACCTTAAATTAAAAGTTATGCAATCGCATAAAGTCCTGCTGGAAGAGGTTGAAGAAGAAGATTTTAGATTAATAGCTATTTACTGCAATATTGAGGATTATAAGATGGCTTATTTGCTTAATAAGTTTGTTAGACTTCAATTAAAAAGAGAACGAGAAGATGTAGATTTTAATCATAAATCCTTAGAAGCCTTCTATGCCCATTACTCGTTTAAAGATCCTGCAAAACTTAAATCTTATCATTTGGTTGCCAATAAATTTAAAGGCGCGCCTAAAAAGATACTAAGTTCTGGTTCTTTATTTGAAGAAGAGGAAGTACGTCCGCTCCAGGTAAACCTGGTACCCGAATATAAAAAAGTAGATTTTTTCCTTAAAATAGAGGAAGAGTTAAGTGCTAAGGACCTCAACATTCTTGTGCACGCTATTAGCAAGATACCACAGGTTCTAACCGTATATAAAATTGATACAGATTTTTTAAAATCTAAACAAAATTTAATTTTTGAATAATGCCAACGAAACCAACAAATAAGAAAACTAAAATAGTTGCCACCCTGGGGCCGGCAACAAGTTCGAAAGACACTTTAGATAAAATGCTCCAGGCGGGAGTAAATGTGTTTAGAATAAACTTCTCACATGCTAATTATGATGATGTAAAAGAACGCATCAAAATGATTAGGGACCTTAATAAAGAGAAAGGGTATAATGCCGCTATTCTTGGCGACTTGCAAGGGCCCAAATTGCGGGTTGGAGTGATGAAAGATGAGGTGGTAGTTTCTACGGGAGACGAAATCATCTTTGTTACCGGAAAAGAATTTAAAGGCACTGCAGAGCGTGTTTATATGAATTATGAAACCTTTCCGCAAGATGTTTCTGCGGGAGAGCGAATCTTGCTTGATGACGGGAAACTAATCTTCGAAGTTCTAAGCTCTAACAAGAAAGATGAGGTTAAAACCAAAGTAATTCAGGGCGGACCTTTAAAATCTAAAAAGGGGGTGAACCTTCCCAATACCAAAATATCACTACCGGCTTTAACCGAGAAAGATATAAACGATGCGATTTTTGCTTGTGAACAAAAAGTAGATTGGATGGCGCTTTCCTTTGTACGGCACGCCGAAGATTTAAAAGAATTGCAAGACCTTATTAATGAACATAGTGAATTCAAAATTCCTATTATTGCAAAAATTGAAAAGCCTGAAGGCGTTGCCAATATCGATAAGATAGTTGCTTATTGCGACGGATTGATGGTAGCTCGGGGAGATTTGGGAGTAGAAATTCCGGCGCATGAAGTGCCCCTTATTCAGAAGAAACTAGTGCTCACCGCTAAAAAAGCACGTATTCCCGTGATTATCGCTACCCAGATGATGGAAACGATGATTAGCAGCCTTACACCTACCAGAGCAGAGGTAAACGACGTTGCCAACTCAGTGATGGATGGTGCAGATGCGGTAATGCTTAGTGGGGAAACTTCTGTAGGACAATACCCGGTACAGGTTATTGAGAAAATGACCCAAATCCTGGAAACGGTAGAGAATTCCCCGTTAATTATTGTTCCGCACGATCCGCCACACGTGCGCACCAAAAGGTATATCACCAAATCGGTTTGTTATCACGCCGCACATATGGCCAACGAAATTAAGGCAAAAGCTATTTGTACTTTAACCAATAGTGGTTATACTGCCTTCCAAATTTCGGCCTGGAGACCAGAAGCCCATATTTTGGTATTCACCTCCAACACCCGAATCCTTTCACAATTGAGTTTGCTTTGGGGAGTAAAAGCTTTTTACTACGACAAATTTGTGAGTACCGACGAAACTATAGACGATATTAGCCGAATTGCGAAAGAAAAAACTTATGTCGAAACCGGGGATTTTACCATTAACCTGGCAGCCATGCCAATTGGCGACAAAGGGATGGTAAACACCTTAAGGGTTTCTGAAATAGAATAATTGAAATAATTTTATACTGAAAAAAGCCACGAATTCACTAAAATCAGTGAATTCGTGGCTTTTTGGTTTAAATGATGCTGTAAAAGGTAGGCAGTGAGCAGTGGCAGTTTGCGGTATAGGATTCTGATTATGCTTCTTTCGGAAGGATTTTTTACGAAGAATATGGATGCTGAAATAAACCCGTCTAAGTATAAGAACAGGCTTAAAGTACCCAGATTGGAATTATGCACGAATCAAAAAAGCTGAACAATGATGTTACTGTTCAGCTTTAATTAATTTAAGCTTTTGGTAATTTGTATTGGCTATGTAGGACGAGACATAATCTTTATTAAAACTTAATTCCTAAGCTTATTCCCAGAGATTTGTAATAAATATTGCCTGGATCTTCATCAGCAATTAAGGGGTCACTTCCATCTAAATGTAAATAATTCTGCTCAAAGAAAAGATTCGTGTTAATATTAAAATTTTCCCTTTTGAGGATTGGAAAACCTATGCCAACCCTAAAATTATTACCATAGTCAAATTGAGATTTATCCAAAGAAATGTTCACCGCATCATGTAAATAAATATATACATTATCTTGGTCAACAAAGAAATACCGTATAGTTCCACCAATTTTTGGCATGTTGAAACTAGGGTTAAAATGGGTTTGAAAGCCACCTATTATACCAAAACTAAATTTTCTAAATATCATATAGTTAAAAGTATATAATAATCCTAAACTGAGATCTTTGTTAAGATCAACAGATTTACCTCGATTTTCTATTCCATAATCATATCTAGCTTCGTATGGGGATATTCCTTCAAGTTCTATTGTAGAGTACCATGTTTTTTTGTTTTCTATATTGTCCTGCGCATTTAAAATATTAGTAAAAATTAAAACGAACACAACTATACTATATAAATAAGATTTTTTCATAAATTATTCTCTAATCATTCTATTACCTCTCCAGCGTGAACCTCGTCTTGCTGCTCCGTAAAAGTCAATTTCATATTTTGTATAATCCCTATAAAAATCGGTGACAGGTTCAAGGGTAAAAGAAGTTGAACCTCCGGCTCCACCAGAATCACTCCAACCACCACCAATTAAGAAACCATTATCCTTATACAATCTCCTTACCAGTTTGTTTTCATCGGTATCACTATAACGCTCTCCAAAATATAAAGTTTCAATTTCATCATAGTTTTTTTGATAGGTAACTGCAAAAACTTCTTCTTGGGCTCTCTGTTCTCCAAAATGCTTTTTAAGGAAATCAATTCCCATTTTATACGCTGCTCTAAAGTTACTTTCACTTAATATATCTGCAGTTGATAAATTAAGTTCATACTCATCAATAACTGGTAGATTTGGAATATAGATATTTAGAATAGGCTCATCATCAAGTCTGAAGTAAGGCATAGCAGTCCTTGTAACTTCTAATGCAATCTCACCGTATGTGTGATTTTCACCATAACCAATTCCGGTATGGATTTGAAATTTACCATTATACATATAGATAGGTGCTTTAAAAGCGAAAGGATTTGCGAAACCAGCGGGATTGTATGAATTTATCTTAGGTTGAGGATAATCGTATTTTAAATAAACCCGATTTATACCTAAATGTATTTCATCTGCCTTTGAAGCCCACCAAACTCCAAAAGTTTTAGTTTGATTTTTAACCTGAATTCCAACTGATTTATAAAACCCGTAAGATTGATCCCAGAATTCAATTTTTACCCTACGCCGATCTTCAAAATAACTTCGACAAACATAACTTTTGCCAAAGATACCCTGGATCCAATTACCCCCTGCATTTCCATCACATATGGGAAGGTCATCAATAATATCCTGAAGTTCAGGAGCCGGAGGAGTGGGGGTTGGTGTATAACCACCGCCTCCACCTCCGCCGCAATCTTGGATAGGTTCTATATATCGAGTTATTTTTTCATCCATTTGTGTATATCCGCCTTGTTCCATCCTTAACGAACATGGTTCTAACTCCATGTTTTTGTATTCAGTATCAAGATTATTCACATAATTTATAAGATAGGTTGAATCAATGACTTTGGAAGAGAAAACACCTTTAGAATCTGTAAATTTATAAATGGAATCTCCCACAATAATTTCTTTCCTTTCATTTACTAATGCAGCAAGGAACGGATCTGCAATAACATTATTTTCAATATCTTCATCTTTTGTTTTACTTTTCTTTTTTGAATAATATTGTTTTAATTGCTTATTATCTTCATCTAAGATGGGTTTAAATGATTGAAAACCTGACAAATATAATTCTGTTAGCCGATTGTTCAAAAGCTCATCATTTTCACGATAGCTTTCTATTTTATGTTCTAAATCTTTTTTTGAGCTGAAATGCAAAATTCCATTTTTTAAAGCTTCCGTTTTCTTTTTTGCGGTTATATTGTCTTTTATAGGACTATCCGAAAATTCTTCCTTCTCACAGGAAGTAAAAGTGATAAGTGAAAATATTAATAATAAAGTAATTTTTTTCATTTTAATAGGTGTTAAAGATTTGTTAATGGCAAACCTATTTTTTTTTGGATATACCAAAACTTTAAATGTTAAAAAAATGATTTTTATGTTATTTGGGTAATTTTTTGTTTAAGTAAAGTTGGTGAAAGTAGGCAGTTGCAGTATAAAGTATGGGACTTCAACCCGGTAGTATATTGTTTGACGCAGTTCTTTCTAAAACCTAGAATCTAATTTTAACCTTAAAAGGTATAACCAAGCCTTATGTGAAGATCCAAAGCTATTTCACCCGGGTTATCTTTGTAACCGTATTGCTTTAAAAAATACTTTCTGTATCCAATCCCAGCTCCGAGTTCATA
>Ga0209414_1000111_pt1 | contig 35034 bp, 44 predicted proteins | sample LakVidmifraction_4_FD_181154 | JGI IMG/M metagenome (GOLD analysis project Ga0209414, IMG submission 181154) | Hypersaline microbial communities from Lake Vida, Antarctica - Brine Hole Two &gt;0.2 micron (SPAdes) (version 2) | ecosystem: Environmental > Aquatic > Non-marine Saline and Alkaline >...
AATACTGTTAAAGTTTCTGTAAAAAATAAGTTTAAAAATATTTGTTTTAGATTACTATCCGTACCCAAAGGATATATTTTTTAAACTATCATTGCATATTGCGATGTGGAATACTGCTAAAATTACTTGTTGTGGGTTTATTTAAAGCTCTTTTAAGACAGTATTAGCTTTTTGTTATATGATTGTAGGGGTAAGTAACTAAAATTAGCTTAAACTAGCTACTTTTCTTTACCACAGATTTCACAAGTTGAACTATCGACCTCTTCTACTTCTGTATCTTTACACTCACAGTATTTGTTTTTCTCTTCTTCCATAGTTAATATAAGCTTAGCTCTTGGTTGTATTTAATTTTTATTTCACCATCAACAGGAAATTCATCTAATATACTTTCTAAATTATTACTAAGGTATTTTGCAGCCTCTTCTATATCTTCAAAGCATAAGTTTTTATAAACTTCATTGTTCCTTTTATAAGGTGTTTCTGGGTACCAAGTTTTTAATATTATTTCGTACATTATTACTTGTTTAAACTGTTAAATTTTTCAAAGTAGAACACAACGGGCTTTATTTCTTCTTTTACTAGACCATATCTCTTGGCTATTTTATACTGTGTATTTACTTCATTCAAATGTTTCATAAATCCAGATATTAGGTTTCTAAAATCTTCGATAGTACCACTATGTTTGTTTATGTTACAACTTGGACAGCTTGGCATTTGATTGTCTATGTTTAATCTTTCTGGGTATCGCATTCCATCTGCAACCCACCTACCTTCTTTCCATTTATAATCCTCGTTTTCTAATGCCCTAGAATCTTTGCTTTTTACTTCTCCAGTTTTAACATGATAGAATCCCGACTTAACCCATTTTCTTTTTCTAATAACAGGAAGCACCTCATCTACATGAAATTTATTATTCAGCTCTTCCCCACAATAGGCACAATGTCCATTATACTTATTATAAATAAATTCCCTTTTTTCTTTTTTTGTCATATTATTTTATTAGATTTTAGTCGTAGAGACATTAGTTTCATTACCATGTTTTTATAGTTTTTGTAAATTCTAAAAAACATATTGTTCATCACTGCTAGGTACTATCTCACCATATATTCTGTCAGACTTATTCCATTTTCCGTCTTTACATGAAAAAACTATTTTAAAAACCCTTTCACCAGCTTCTATTGCAGGATAAGTCAAATAACAAATTTGAGAGACTTCTTTATAAATAAATTCTATGCAATCGCTTTCTTCTCTAACCTCAATTTTGAAAGGTGTTGAATATTTATTAATGGAATATGTTGTTCCTGTACTAGGATTATTAGTAGTAGTCGTTCCTGTGATATTAGGGTCAATATTAAATGTGACTGTTTCGTTTAAATTTTTCATTCGTTGTATTTATCGAATAGTTTAGTATTCGAGTTATTAATCTAATTTGTATCTTTTATGTCAGTTTAAACCTGACTTGGGTACTATACTATGTTGTACTACTTAAATACTCTTCTATCTCTTTTAAGTGTGCTAACATTAGAAAAGCCTTGTGGCACTCTTTATCTTCTGTAGGACTTCTACCCTCTTTTAAAAGCGGTTCTGCTAATCGGCCAGCATTTATTTCTAAGTGCTCTTTTAAAGTGTCGATAAGATCTGCCATATAGTATCTTATTTCATTTGTTTTCATAATCCATGTATATGTTGTACTTTATATTACTTTCGCAGCTCATTTATAAATTCAAAATCTTCTATTACCTTTCTTATCTTGTCTGCACCAACAGGGTTGGCCGAGTGAATAAATATCTCTGGTAAAGATTCATCATTACTGTTACAGTATTCTACTAGCCACTTAGCACAGCCTTCTCCAGTCTCATACTTATAGGATTTACTCTTCCACTCTTGAAACTTTTTGCTTGCTTCATAGTCATCCCAAAAGTATTCAGGCGTATAGTGCTGTTCATGTAAATCGTGATTGAAAGAAATTGCATCTGGCAAACCATACATTTCTATCCAAGATACAAACTGATTATAGTCTAAAACCCAATTAATATTCCAATCATGTATATCCCCAGGTACTTTCTCATCTTCATTTAAAAATGGGTTCCTCCTGTCATCAAGCCAAAGCAAATTTTTCATAGTTTTATTTTAAAGTAAAAATTCTAAGTCTTTTACAAAACTTTCTAGACTAATCTGGGCTCTGAAGTTGTCTGTTGCAAACAGTTTGTAATAAAACACTTTCTGATCTTCTGTTATATTTTTATTCTCAGGCAGGGCATTTTTAAAAACCGTAAAGTTAATTCCTTTCTTGTGAAGCTTATCAATCATTTTTTGATCTTCTTTTTCTAACTTCTCTCTCACTACTTCCTGTTCTATCAAGTCATAGAGGTCCAACTGTAAATTATTATCTTCCATTATTCTATTTGTTTTATCAAAGATAATACTTTTATCCTTATAAAAAAAGAAAACCCCCTAAAAATTAGAGAGTTTATTGAAAGTATTAAGTTAAGTTTTTTAAAATATAAGGGGTATATTAATTTTTAAGTTTTTCTCTTTGTGTATGTTAAACATGTCAAAAGAAGAGCTAGTGTCTTTAAAGTTTGTTCCTACCCAATTAGAAGGAGGAGAGAATGCTCCATAAGCGAAGTAGTTGAAGTCGTTATTAGAAGTGGTGTCAAAAATACGTTGATGTTGGTCGCCCATAGAAAATTCTAAAAAGTTCCCATTATACAATTTATTAGATTTGCAATATTGGTCTATAACGTCTGCTGCTTTAGGGTCATAAGTAGCTTTAAAGCCAAACTTCTTTTCTCCACTGTCCTTACCATGAGAAATTATGAAAGTATGGTTTGATACAGAATAGTGATCTATAAACCTTTCTATTACATTATATTCTACTTTATCAGGATACTTTGTTTCTACTATCCTTCTAACAGAATCATTTACAAAAAATCCAAACAAAAAACTGTGATTATCATTTGTTATATTGTTCATCACAACTTTGTCATACAAATGAACAACCCTATCTATAAGGTACATCTTAAAGTCTATGCCTAATTGAAAGGCTTCTTTATCAGAAGTTGATTGGGGTAAATGATGCCCTCCTCTTGTGGTCTGAGAGTTAAGACCATCCATTAGGTCTCCAAGTTCGTCTATAATTAATACGTCTCCTTTTTTATGGTCTATAATGTGTTGAATTGCTAAATCTAGTCGTTCGAATATTTCTTTACTTCCCCACTTATGTTGATACATAGGCACTGTGTTTATTTCCCCTGATGGGTCCATATTTAAATGTATATCTGTCATTACACACCTATCAAAGTATTCTGAATTAACAGGTAGGTTTTTATTAAAAGTTATATTAACAGGCTTTATATGTCTCTGTACTACTTCTTCAACGAACTCTTCATTTATACCCTCTTCACTAAAAATGCTCTCTGAGAAGGCGATATTGTATATCATATGACCTGCAATGTGGACTACAAGCTTAGAAGAGCGAACAGTACTTATATCCAGATTGTATTTATCACAATATTCTTCTATAGTGTAAAAGCAATTATTTTCAGCGTCCCAAGCTGAGGGCATATAAGACTTTTTAGATTCTTTGTCATTAGCATACTGATTTGTCTCAGTTGTTGTTTCAGTTTGAAGGTCAGTGTCTACTACAGTCTCTACTTCTTTGCTCTTATTAATCAAGCTACTAAACTTTCTCCTAAGACTATCATCATATTCTATACCTTCTTCTTTAGCATATCTTTTAGCGGTTAGTGTTATATTTTGTTCCGTTTCAAAAATATCTTGAATCTTTTCTAAGTTATACTTCATTGCAGTCGGCTAGTTTTGTGGATATTGTGTCTGTGTTTACTAGATTATATACTGTTACTCTCTCTACTATTTTATTACAAATTTCGTATTCCTCCTCTTCTTCGAAAAACTTTAAGATTATAGCAGTATAGTTATTAGGGTAGTTAGTAAGCACAAACTCGTAATACTCTTTATTTAAATAGGAAATCATCTTAATGAGAGCCTCTTTTGTAGGTAGTGTTTTATCACAAGAGTATTTTCTAAAACAGTTTAAAAGTAGGTTTACTTGCATGTTTTATTTTTAACTTTTATTTTGCTCGAAAATTATTTCGAACTCTTCTTTGTCTTCTTCCCAATTTCCAGAAAAATGAGGAAAGATTTCTAGTAGTTCCTCATGCATTAAAAAGTCTTGGTATTGTCTTTTAGCTGTTGTTTCTCTCATCACTCTCGTATTTTAATCCTGTTAAGTAACTTTCTATCGCCTGTTCATAATCTTTGTCTGTAAAAAGACTGAAAGCTTTAGCTCCTCCATACTTTAGTTCAAAGGTCTTGCTCTTTATGTGTATGCAGTTTATTTTTCTTTTATTGTCTTGGTCATAGAACCCTTCGATATGTCCAACGTGTGTGGCCTTGGTTCTTTTCTTAATCTCTTTTACCCAGTACTTATGAAAGAATGATTGGTACCCTGTATCTGTTTCTTTAGCCATTTATTAGTTTTTTAAAAAACCCACACATATTCGGGTTATGCGAGACCTAGATAGCACTTATATACTATAGTGGGTTGAGTTGTTTAAGTTATTGTAACTGCCTGATTATTATATACTTACTAAAAGGGGAGTTCACTGTCGTCTTCTTCCTCTGCTTCTTTTTCAGAAGGTTTGAACGCTTCTTCTGGAGTTCCCTTGGGTAAATCATGGGCTTTTTTTGGCTCTGGTGCATCTTCTGTCTGTTCTCCAAAACTTGCTAGAGATTCTTTAAACTTGGCTATGTAAAACTTATTTGATTCAGTTGCATCGTACTCTTTAATTTCTTTACCAAATTCATCTTCTTTAGTAGACACAACCCACTTTGGTGAGTCTGTAAAACTGAAATCAGATTTAATAGGCTTATTATCTTCGTTCAATACTACTATATTTCTGTATAGATTACCGTTCCTATCTTCGTTCCTAGTATTAACAAACATTGTAATTGTATCTCCCTTCTTTACATTTTTAAAGACCCCCGCAATAGAATTGAAATACTGATTGGTAGTTCTTACAGTTCCTCCCGTATCCATAATTGGTATCTGCAAAGAATAGCTTTCTTCTTTTTCTTTGTTGTTGACAATTAAAGACAGTACATTTCCATCATATCTATCTTCTTTCATAGCTAGATAAGTTATCTTACCTTCTATAGATAATTCTCTGTGATACCTTACTAGGGTTTCATCTTTGTTTTGTGGGTTTTTGAACTCGTTTTTTGTCCACCCTTCGCCTTGATCTTCCTTTGAAGAAATGTAGAAAGTACCTTTTTTAACTTTCACTTTTTTTAAATCTTGTGCCATTTTTTATTTATTTGGTTTATTTTATATACTCAAAGATACAACATTATTATTTACTGTGCAAACTTTTTTACTAAATCTGATACACTATCTGTAACTTCTATTACTTCTCCGTCTATGTCTAAAAATGTTATTTTCTCTTCTCCTTTATCTGTAATTATTACTCTAAGGTCTTCTCTTATATATTTTTTATAAGTAAACTCTTCAAAGTCTTCGTCCATTAAATATTCTGTAATTACACTAGGGTCTGTAGTGTCTTCGTCTAAACCCAGTGCACTTTTTTGTTCTCTTGTAAGACCGTCATCTTCGTTTTCTAATCTTTCAAAGAGCTCTCTTTTTTTAATATCTATTTTCTCTTTTTTTTCTTTAGTAAGTCTACTGTCTACAACTTCAACTTCTATAAAGCCTGTTGGTACTCCTGGGTTTCTCATGATTTCTTTTTTTTAATTATTTTCTTTATCTTACCATTTTCTGTTCTGGCATATCTTGCCTCAGAAGTTTCCCTTGAAGGAATCTCTGTACCATAATATTTTTTACCGCCATACATCCAGCTTACTCTTTTACCCTTTGCCATTATTATAATTTTTAAGTTGATAGTTAATCATCATTCCATTACAACCAAGAGCTTCAGCATGTTCTAAATCAGTTTCTGTATCACCTTCTAATGGTTGAAGTATTTTTCTAGCGTGTCTTATTGCAGATTTTGCTAACTCTTTTATATCCATAGGCTTTTTCCAATTTTCAGGTGGGTACTTAGTATTCTTAGCCATTCTGATAGTAATAGCATCTATGTACTCCCAATCTAGTTCTCCGTAGTCTACTTTGTTTTCAGACTCTTTTAGACCTTCTCTTTTTTTAAGGTATGATGGGTACTCCCCTTTAGCTATTTGTGATGTAGAAGTATTCCCTTTATGAAAATAAATATCTGCTTCACAATCTTGTTTTTCTAACTCTTTTTTAATTTCTTCGTATCTGCTTGAAGACATCTTATCGCTATTAAAAAATGCTATCGTTCCGTAGTCTTTCTTTTTAGACTCCTCTTCGTTTATTATCATTTATTTTTGTTTAAAAAGTCTACGTACTTGTTGTTGATTAATACAATCATTCTGTTTCTCATTTGGTAGTCGTCTCCTAAGACCATAACACCTATTCCCTCTATATTTTCTACAATATCTACAAACGGTAAAAATCCACTGTTTCTTATATCCGACTGTAATGCATCCCCATTTATAAACAGTTTACTTGTATCAGAGACTCTTGTTACTACTGATATAAGCTCTTTTAAAGTTAGGTTTTGGGCCTCCTCTAATATAACTGCCGATCTCTTTAATGTTTTACCTCTCAAAAAACCAACGTGCTCAAAACGAACTGCCTTTTTTACTTTAGTCAACACTGGGCCAGATACCATATCTTTTAAATTATCAAAAAATGCTTCTTGATATGGCTCCAACTTTTCTTCTGCCTCCCCTGGTAAAAACCCAATTCCAACACCTATTTCAACAGCACTTCTTATGTGGATTATTTCATCAAACTCTCCTGCTAAAAGACCCTCTACTGCCCTATGCAACTGTATAAAACTTTTACCTGTACCTGGAGCACCTTTCAGTATTGATATTTCATTGGTCTTTAAAAAGTTACTAACTACTTTTTGATTTGGTTTAAGTTCTACTCTAAAATTATCGGCATTTAGTGAAGACTTTGACTTAGTACTTTTTCTTTTCGACATATAGATAATTTTATTTACAGTAAAGATAATACTTTTTATTACATTATAAAAATAAGTTAATAGTTATTTCAAATCTTTATGAAAGTATTTTCCAAGTATATTCTCATTCCAAGAGTTATTGTTTTCTTCTATTACTCCATTACATATTTGATGCTTTGTTTCATAGTAAGACATCTGCTTACTGTTTTTACAAACCTGGATTATTTCTTTGCTGTATTTTAAACCCTTTTTTATATTTGCATTTAGCTCTATATTGGAGCCATTATATTTTTGCCAATTGGTTTCTTTTTGTACTCTCTTTTTGTATCTCCAAACAACGCTTCCCTTTTTTGACTTCGCTTTATTTTTTGTCTTAGTCACAGGGAAGCCTTCTTTTTTTAAATTGTCATATACATTTTTAGAGACTTCTGTATTAAGCTTGGATATTAAAGACTTTTTACCTATGTAAAATTTGCCGTTCTCATCTTCTATCCTATAAACAAATCCAACTGTATCTTTAGGTAAGTCTTTTATTGACTTTACTTCTTTGCCTCTGTATGTCCAATTCATAATTTATTTTTCTGTTACAGTACAAACTTTTTTTCTTTAGGTACTGTCGGTGTTGGGTTTGGTCTTACAAGTCTGTCTTGCTCGTGTACCCACCCAATCACATCCGTCTCTTCTCTAAGAAGGTATGCTGGGTCTCCGTTTACAGATATCATCCTGTCAGACAGGTCTAGAAATTTAGCATTCATAATGATCTCGTCTCCAACTTGGCATTCCATGTCATACTCTCTAGTGTTTGCTCCTACGGCAGTCACTATAGCCCTTGAATACATTTGCATCTCTTTGGCTTGACTTGGTAGAAATATACCCCCCGCTGTTTTATCTTCTTTTTCTTGTAATGCTCGGACGTAAACCCATCCTTTTTTTGGTTTTGGTACTTTTGTTAAAATCATAATTCTTCTTTTTTAGTTTTGCTTTTTATTTCTTCTAATAGTGTATTTAATAATTCAGGGTTATCTTTTAACACAGGAACTAGGTTATCTACTCCTTGTGCTACGGATGCACCTTCATACTTTAACCAGCTTCCTGCTTTTTCTAATATTCCTAATCTAACTGCGGAAGACGCTACATCTGCTTCTATTGTGTATCCCTCACCGTAAGTAAACTCTACAGCAACTTCTCTGTTTACTGTTCCTACTTTATTCTTAGTACACTTAATTCTAATCATGTTACCAAGAATTACTTCCTCCTTGTTACCTAGATTATCTTTTTCTTTTTGCTTTTTCTTTGTAGACTTAAACAGCTCTAAAGTCATTGAACTATTGTGATGTAAAGATCTACCACCTGGAACTACTGTATCGGGAGAATACTTATTAGACTTGTTCATATTATCTCTAACTTGTGATAATACAAACAAAGTTGTATTATACTGATTAGCCAAACCTATAAAAATAGGTAATTGCTCAGACATAACACGAGCCCTATTAGCCATAGTTTTTTCTTCAGCACTTTTTTGTATCTGTTCTCCTGATGCAGAGTTGTTTATAGAGTCTATGATTATTACGTCATAATCAGGTATTTTCTGTCTTATAACATTACACATTTGTTCTGTTGTAGAAGGTATAAAATGTGAGAAACTATTAGGGTCTGCTCCCAGACTCTTTATGTAATCTGTTGTTAGTGTTGCTTCTGTATCAGCATAAAGAATTTTTTTACCTACTTTTTCAGCTAATTGTATAATTATACTCGATTTACCAGATGATTCTTCTCCTGCGATAAGTATTAATCTGCCTTTTGGAAAACCACCATCTGTAACATAATCTATACTGGGCCTACCTGTCAATACTTTTTCAGGGTACCTTGGATGTTTTCCTAAATTAACAATGCCTCCATCGGCATATAAACTGTTAAAACTTTCTAGAGCTTCATTTAATTCTTCTTTCTTTTTTGCCATTTTTTATTTTTCTATCATGTGTAATCGTGAAGATATTGCATTTAATATCTGTTGAGTTGAGCTAAGTATAATCCTAACTCTCTCTTTTTGTCTTAATGCTTTAACTACTGCCTCTTCTTTTTCTTTGTTAGATATTCTAGCTAAACTCTCCATAACAGTAACAGTGTTTTTACTGCCTTCTTCATCATATCTGTTTTCTTCTATTAACTCAGCATAAGATCTTTTACGTTCCCAATCTGCCTTGTCATAGTTACTGAGAGCTGTTGATGCACTATCGGATAAATAAAATAAAGTTAAAGAAATGTTTTCTCTCATATCCTGTAACTCTTTAGCAGAGTAAGAGTTTTTCTTCTCTGAATACTCTTCTATTAAATCTGATAATCTTATAAAAGGATGTTCTTTTTTAGACATTTCTAAATTTTTTAATTAGCTCTATATAGTCTTGGTCTGCAAATATACGAATCTTTTTTGATTTAACTAGCAAATTATCAAATTCTTTTTTGCCTAATTTTTCTATTAGCCATTCCTCATACTCTTTATGGTGTAGTGATTTATAACCTTCAACTTGTATTTTTGCATCCCAAACATTACTAGCTTCACTTATCAAAAAGATATTGTTTAAATCATACCTAGTGTTCATACAAGCTCTATCAATAAAATGAGATACATTAATTTTATCTTTTTTATAGTACTTATTTTTTAATGGGCACTTTATCTCGTTTCTTCCATTCTTTTTTGTTTTGCTTAATAAATATTTTCTCACCCAGTAATCACACATCTTCTTTAGTTGGCTTTTACTTAAAGATTTATAATCTTCTGTATTGAAATCAAAATGCTTTTTATAAACCATTTAAAAAGGGTCTTTACTTTTTACAGGTACACCAAGCGGCAGTTTTAACTCTCTGTAAATAGCAGCTTTTAATTCTGCTCCATTCTTACGTCCAAAGTTAAATTCTGTTTTTGGATCAACCATCCAGAATAAATATCCCTCGTGATTTCTTTTAACAATAGATACTTTAGTACCTTTATGTTTTCCAAACGTAAATTCAGGGTCCTTTGGAAATGCTGAAGGATTTGTAAATTCTTTGTAGTGGTCTTTTAGACTTTGCTTTGTTGGTACCAGACTTCCACCTAAAGCATAATCTGTTAACAGTCTATCTCCACTAAATGCTGCCCAACCGCCAACATAATCTGCATTAAGAAATTCTAAATCTTCTATTGCCCCGAACTTATTATAGTTACCTGAAATATCTACAATCTTAGCATCTGTCTTATTTTTGTGTATACGAACTGCACGGCCAAGTATTTGAGAGTACAATGTATAAGAGTTAGTTGGACGAGCAAGGACAATAGAAGAAAGTAAAGGATAGTCAAAACCCTGCTTTAAACAATTACCCATAACCATTACTTTACCTTTTCTTCTTGTAATTATATTAGTAGAAGTAGTAGAGACACACCAAACTTTTTCTTTTTTAAAACCCTCTTTTTTTACTTTTATTCTGTTATTAATGGTACAGTGGTTAGAAAAAGAGTAGTTTAAGCAATACATTTGATTGTGCTTTTTATTTTTTGGTTTACTCTTCTTTGTTATATTGCACTTTATACCTCTTGTTACGCATATTGTTTGAAGATAATTTAGTAAACTTATATTTGTGTTGTGTATTGTATTACCTTTTTGCTTTCTATTCTCTCCTGAACCATCTCCATGATTACCGTCTGCCATCCAGAATCCGTGTAACAAACTTTTAAACTGTTCCTTACTTAAAAATTTTAAATATTCAGACCCTCCCTTGTTTAAATAAGGGATTATAGAGTATACTCCTTTTCTTTTTTGAACCCCCCAACCTGTACCAGTATACAGAGTGTAAATAATAGAATTATATTTTGATTTTTTGTCAGGTTTTATTATATTTCTATCATGCTCAATACCACAACTAGCTAAAATACTATCTATTTTTTTTATAATAATAGGGTATGCAAAAGATTGACTTACACTATATCTACAGCCATCTGATTTACTCTTAACAATAGTACCATCTCCTAAGAAAAAACCAATTAAAAAACATTCGTCTTTTGTGAGACTGTCAGGATTTTTGTACCTTAAAGACTCTCTTTCTTCTATTCTTTCTTTTGCTATTTTTTTTGAATCTTCTAATGATAAGTTAGGGTCTTTTTTTCTATAGTTAAAAGAGTTTGCAGTAATTCTTCTATTTAAGCCTTTATTATTTTTTTCTTGATCTATTTTTATTTTTTTAGGTTTGTACTCTCCATGAAAAGGGACTTGGAATTTTTTATCCCAGATGTCTTCTATTTTAATTTTTTCGTACTTTTTTTTCTTTTTTACTAAAAGGTCATGTTTATTAGTTATTCTAAAATTAGTGGAATTAGATTCATAAGAATAAAAATTTTCGTCAGGTTGTAAATCTCTTTTTATAATATTTAGAGGCTTTTCGTAATACACCTCATTATCTTTCCAATTTGCAACTTCATGATTATAGCTAATTTCATTGTGCTTTACCCAACCTTCACTAGTAAGTATTTCTGTTTCTGTATCTAAGCAATTTATATTTATGATTGTCTGCAATCTCCCACTGGTAAATTCTCTGATTATTCTATCCCTTACTACATCTCTTACTTTAGAGTGCAACACCGCAGCATTGTCTATTTTAGCAGCTACAGCCTCTGCTTCTTCTATAGAGGTAACATAAACTATACAACTCTTTCTACCTTCTTCTCGGAGCCTGTAAACGGCTTCTATACACTTCTGTCTTATGTTATTAGCGTTTGAAAAGGCTGCCAATGATTTTAAAGTATAATCGGAGCCTGTTGTGTTTAATTCTAACTTTGTTTCGTCAACATTTTCTACGTTGTATATAAGCTTTGACCATCGTCCTTCTGCGATAACATCAGATACTTGCACCACGCTCTCTAATGTGGAGTAGATACATTTAAACTGTCGGTTCATCATAGATAATCTTGCACCACCTGATGTTGGATTTAATCTCATGGGTGTGGCCGTAACCCCCACTACTTTACACTTTTTCAGTTTTTTAGTAAATAAATCTAACTGTCCTCCACGAAGAGATCCTTCATGTGCCTCATCACTAAGGAGTATTACATCTTTATTTTTAAAAAAATCTGCATGCTTAATTAATGTACCAATAGTAGCAAAAGTTACTTTAGATACATCATTTGAGTTAAGTGATGCCGAACACAATGAAGCATCATAACCGTAGGAAATGTACTTCTCGTAGTTCTGTTTTACTAGCTCTTTGTTTGGTGCAATGTTTATGAAATATTTCTCAGGGTATCGCATAGCAACATTAGCTATAACAATAGATTTACCAAAAGCTACAGGCATAGCAAAGATTCCTTTTTTAGATGTTTTGCTATCTATAAATTTTACTATCTTTTCTATCTCTATTTGTTGCGTTGGAAACGGTGTATACATGTTTTAATTTTTTGTGATATTCTTATATGCTACTTGTTAACACATTTAACTGTTTTAATAGTACTTTAAATTCTGATATGTTTTTGATAGTTCCGTCAAACAGACAATTATTGATAGCTTCAAAATAATTTAAATCCTCTTTATAAACTTCCAATTTATTAAAACTATAATTATATTTTAAAACATATTCAAAAAATGAATCTTTTTTATAGCTGAAAATATCTACATTGTTTTTAATTAATCTACCTCCTGTATGAACAAACCCTAGACTTTCTATATCTTCTTTATCAAGATACTTTATTCTGTAATGCCCTGGATATTTAATAAAAGTAGATGTTAAGTCACCCTGATTAAAAACTTTTTTAGTCCAGTTAGTAATGTACCAATCACTATTTACTGAAGCTACTTCATATTTAAACCCTATATGCAGATCTTTAGATTCTGGAGTGTAATATTTGTCTTCCATAATGCTGTTATTTCTTATACAAATATACTGATAATCAATATACTGTGCAAGCTTTTTAACATTTAATTACCCCCTAAAAAATTGGATTGGCTTTGGGCAAAACTGCTACCCTACTGCCGTAGAATCTAAAACCCATTTGCATGTAGGTACCTACGTTCGAGTAAAAGACCGTTTCTTTATCTCTCCGAAAGACTAAACTGAAATACATCACACTGTACCATTCTGAGTATACATTAAAAATGAAAAATTACTGTTTAGTAAACTGAGGTACGAAGTTTACAGTATCCAAAGACTTTCTTTGGTCGCCGTTTAGGCGAAATTCGTAATTTTTGTTATTTTTTAAATTTTTCGGGCAAGTGTTTAATTTGGATGTTGGGGATAACCCCTTGCAAAAAATCGTAAGTAGCTGATTTAGTGCATTTTAGCTATTTTCTAGCTAGTTTTAAAAACAGTTTTAAATATCAATCGTCTTAGATAAAAGCTTTTACACCTTTAAAATTGACCCTACAGTTATCGTAATTCCCATTACGGACTGAAGAAGGCTCTTTAAACCTTTAGGGATACCCTATATACTGTTTTCTTTTGTGTACAGATTGCGCCCTAAGACTTCAAACCTCCCCGTTATGTTTCCTTATTATTGCAAAGGCACAGTTATTAAACCTGTTCAAAGCCACCCCTATTCCGTTACGATGATTAGTGGCCTGGATAAAACACTCAAAAACAAAAAACCCTTGGGGATGAAGAGTGTCGCTAGACAAGTTTCCCAAGGGTTGCACTTCTTTTCAGAAGTTAATACTTTACAGTAAATGACTAGCATGGACAAATCTTCGAGGCAAAGATAAGTAAAAAGAATGTATCCTCCAAATATGTTAACTGATATTTTACAAAATAAAAAAGACCCCCTTATTTAAAAAATAATTGTGGGGCCTTTGGTTCAACAAATCACTACTTTATTAAACAATATTTACATTAAGTGATAATCGTCATCTAGTATGTTAGCCATTTTAGGCTTGTGTTCAAATGACAATTTTAAAAACTCGGTTATCATTTCTGCTATTACTTCAGTAGAAAAACCGTTCATTCTTTTTTGGTAAAAGAAAAATAGTAGGTCTCTAAAGTAATCTTCATTTTCGTCAATATACTTGTTGGATGCAACTTCTTGTGGAACCAGCATCCAAATATCTTCTGTAAATTCGTGAATATTGTAATCAATCATCTCTTTTGGTTTTATGCAAAAATACATAAATAGATTATATCTAGCAAATTTGTTAAACAGAAAAAGTTAAAAAAATTAACACTTTAAATTAGGAAGATAGTTTTATAATAGCTATATTTGCATAAAAGCAAAATAGATGGCCAAACAATTCGGTATACCAGTTAAATATGAAAATAATTTAGATTTAGCTAAAAAATTTGTTGATGTTTATCTTGCAGTAAATCCTCCAAAAAGTAATATGCATATAAGAGCAAGGGAAGCTTTAGCCTATTATTTAGTGTATGGATATGAAAGCAAGTCGGATATAAAAACTATGTTCTCAGACCAAATAGATGATGGATATATGAGATCAATAAAATCACTACTTAGAAAAAACGGATACTTAATAAAAGATAAGTACAATCAACGTAAGGGGCATCTATCTGAAGAAATGATAGGATGTGCAAAACAGCTTTTTGAAAACAATCAAAGAATATTTATAGTAGGATTCATAAAAGATGTATAAAGAAGGGATAGCCGATAAGAAAGAGGTTATGGAAAGGACCTTAAAAAACTTGCAGGACAAACACGGCATTTATCTAAACAAAGAAATACTTAATGAAGTATATGAATCAACTGTAAGTTACATAAGGAAAAGAAAAAAAGAGATTCCTTTTTGCTCAATAAAATTAGGAGATGATTTAGGAAGAGCATATTGGCCACAGTCTGAGTGTAAGATAAGAAAGAATTACATAAGCCCTCACTCCTATACTACTAAAAGGTCAGAAGAATTAGGAGAAATACAGAGACAGTTATGGGAAGAAAGATACGCTTTAATAGAGGAGGATTATCAAAGTAACCAGCCTAAAGTAAACGTATCGAGGTTGCATAGAAATTACCACATTATAATACCCCTTACTAAAGGGATATCCAGAAGAAAAATTTTAATGGAAGAAGTAGAAGAAATACAAAACAAAATATGATTCGAAAAATAATTAATATTATAAAGTCTAGGTTCATTAAAGACAAAAACTTACCAGAGTGGCATAAAAAAAGATTGAGCCATTGTAAAACTTGTGTGCATAATTTTAAAAATGTACCTTTAATTAGTAGGACACTTAAAGATTATTGGTGGTTTTATTTAAACGGTTTCAACAACCAATGTACTATTTGCAACTGCGGGATAAAATTTAAGACTAGAATAAAAGAAGAGTACTGCTCTTTAGAAAATATAGGAGGAAAACCAAAATGGGATACAGAAGAATAACTATGGAAACACTAATTAAAAATTCAGATGATATAACAGTTCTAAAAAAAGTAAGTGATGGAAATTACGAACTAGATTATGGGACCATAACTAAAGGTAAAGAAGTAAAAATAGAACTAGAGTTTTCTCCAGGAGTAGTTATGAAAAAGTTCTTTGCAGAAGCTTCTTGTGGAGGTTGTACTAAAGTTAGAGTTCTTTATGCAAAAGAAGAAAAAGTAGGAGTATTCATAGAGTATGATACTAAGCTTTTAGGGCGAGTAAACAAAAGGGTTTACTTTTACTACGAGGATGTCAACAAAAAAGAATACAAAACAGAAATAAAACTAACAGGTAAAATAGAAGAATAATGACAGCAACTAAAGCATCCATAGTAAAAGAACTAATAGACTTCCTAGAAGAGCATGAGGATTACTCCTATGCACAGGTGCACTATGCATTCTTTAGACCTTATGGTAATTCAAAAAGAACAGATAAACTATCTGATTTATTAGAACTAAGAGACGAGCAGGTTCTAACAAACCTAGAACGTGCTAAAACTATTGAAAATGAAGGATAGAACAGAACTTGGTAACTCCGAAAGATTTATAATTAAAAAAGTAGAGAGCCTTTATGATGAATGGCAAGTCTTTACTCAATTTATAAATACTGAAAATGATGACTTACAAAAAAACAAAGATAGTCTCATACAAGAAATGCACGACTCTGATGATGAATTAGAGAATATGGAAGAGGAGCTAGTACAAAAGATGGAGTTTCTTATGTACGGTTTCCAAATAAAAGCTAAGGACCAAAAGACTATGCTAGAAGTACTTTTGACATACTATGGTTTGGCCACAGAGTTAGGTCTAGATGAATATTTTTCACAAGACCTAAATAAGGTACTATCAGAGTTAAAAGAACAGAGAACAAAAACAACTTTTATAGTAGCTAACAATAAGGTGGTAGAAAGAGAAAAGGGAGCTCAAAGAGAAGCGGTTAATAAGATATTAAAATCAGACCATTACAAAGAGTACAAAGAAAGACTCCTAAGTACAATGGAAAAATAATTAAACCATTCATTCATTTTAATTGGTATTAGGTGAATTTTACTAAGTCCAGAAGTCTACCTTCTGGATTTTTCAATTTAACATTTTTTGTAGATTAAGCTATATTCCGTATTTTTGTAAAAAATTACTATAAATGAATCAATTTCTTAAAAACTTTAGGAAAAAGAATGTATCTAAGTCTGAGGACTATTTTAAGTATATAAAAGATAATGATTGGTCTAAGGCAGAGGTTGAAAGAGATGGCGACAACAAGATATCATACTGTAAGTTTTACTTTATAAAAGATAATAAGAGTAAGAAGTGGGAAGGAAAAGAAGGAGAGTATAAAATACAGACTAAGCTTGTATCTGCACTTCTAGATAGGCTCACATACTTCTGTTCTAAAGTTTCTGAGGATATAGGCAGAAAAGATTCTGTTAATAATATCATAAAAAAGATGAGGGTCCCTATAGACCACCATTTAAAAAGAATAGACAATTTTACATCTAGGTCTGAGGAGTTTAGTGTCAATGAGGAAGATATACCAGACGAAGAGGAGGAACTAGACGAGAAGACCTTTAAAAGTCAGGAGATAGAGTTTGACAGCCTATTATACAAAGACCAAAACTCCATACAAGACAAAATATATAAATTAGACTTAGACAGAGAAAACCAGGAAGGTATATTAGAGCTTTGGGATAATCAAAAAGCAACCCTAGCAATAAGAGACTTAGTAGAAAGAGAGTATCCAAAAATCAAAGAGATTATGGATGCTATGAATCTAGACTTTAAATCCACGCCAAAAAATGAAATGCTCATCCACATGGAAAATCCACCAGAGTGGAATCCAGAAAAACATTATTTTGAACAAGACAAAAAAACATTACAGTTTTATATTGATGAATATAAGAAAATTAGGGACGGCATCACCATTGATGGAGTATTTATATCCCCTTGGATGTATACTCACCTAAATGTATTTAAATCAGATATACCTCAAGATTACATAAACCCAAACACCCAAGAAAAAGAATCTAAAGATAAGTTGATGCACCCACCACTCAGAGACAACGAGTGGTTTGTTATTCAAGACGAATACGAAAAAGCTAAGAGAAGGGAAGACGGCTATATCTTATTTTTGTGTGCAACAAGAAGAGCAGCAAAGACAACAGACATTGCATCTCACTTACAGACAGTAGCATTACAAGGAGGAAAAGAATTAATAGTTGCTGGGGGTAGTTCTAAAGATTTAGGACAAATAGAGAAAAACTTTAAAAAAACAATGACTAATGCCGACCCAGCATTTAAGATACCAAATCCTAGTTCTGACTGGTCCAAGAAAGTAACACTAGGCATAAAGACCAAAAATCAAAAAACACTTGCTTCTTGTGTATTAGAGATTGTAAACTTAGACTCAGGAAAGAAAAAAAAGTCTGAAATATTAGCTGGTTATACACCAGATGCTTTTGTACTTGATGAGTGTATGAAGATATCTTTTTTAGAACAGCTTAATGCAGCAAAACCAAGTTTCGATGCAACAGGGGGCAAAAGATGTGTACCAATATTATCAGGAACAGGAAACGCAAATGAGGAGCTTGTAGAAGACGCATTAAAAGTATTAGCTGCACCAAACACTTATGGTATATCACAGATGAATTTTGATAACCTAGAAAGAGGTATTCCAAAAGAACTTATAACTTGGACTAGAAGAAAATTTGGAACCTATTTACCAGGGCAAATGAGTGCCAAAGAAGGGCTTATAAAAATAGAAAAAACTTTAGCAGAGTATTTAGGAGTGCCCTCTACACCAAACTTAGATAAAATAAAGATATTAGTTACAGACTGGAAAGTAGCACTAGACATAATTACAAAAGACAGAGAGTTAAAATCGGGAGATAAAGACGAACTAATTAAAGAAAAAGTATACTACCCAATAGATATAGAAGAAATATTTTTGTCAGGTAAGGAAAACCCTTTTCCAAAAGAAGAGCTTTTAAATTACAAACAAAGAATAATCGAGGAAGGAGACACAGGTAAAAAAGTAGTATTTTCCTATGATAAAAATGGAGATGTAACTTACGACTTATCAAATAAAGAATATGCTCCTTTTCCTTATAATGGTGGAAATCACGATGCACCTTGTACTATATTTGAAGACCCGATGGATGGAAACACCTTTGGTTTTTATGTTGTAGGACTTGATGATTACAAACAAGACAAAGCTGATTCAGATTCAGTTGGTTCTTTTGTACTTGTAAATAGATTCACTGGGGATGTGGCAGCGACTTATCATTCAAGACCAGACTCACACCCACACTTCCACGAACAGGGGCTTATGATGATGGAGTTTTTCAAAGCTCCTGTATTTATGGAGAACGAAGACATGGGATTCAAGGTACATACAGATCAGTTAGAGTTGACAGACGAGTACATAATAGAATCGTTTAACCTAACAGGGAGGTTTGAACTAAATAGGAATGATAACAGAAGATTTGGGTGGGCCCCAACAGTTAAAAACAAATCTTCACTTATGGGATACTTCATAAATGTAATGAAGAAAAAAGAAAAATACGAAGATGAACAAGGAAGAATAAGAACTAGATGGGGCTTTGAAAAAGTTAAAGATATAAGACTTTTAGATGAGATGATTAAGTTTAAATTTGGAGGAAACCACGATGGTATAACTGCTGCAATGTCTGCATATTTTTATGACTACTTTTTACAAGTAACCTACGGAGCTCCAAAACCGCCTTTAACTCAAGAGGAGGAAAAAATAAAAAGAGAAAAAATAAAAAACAATAGATTAGCAAGAGCTAGTCGCCAAAAGAACCCTTATCCTAATACAAACAGAGCAGGGAAGTATTGGTAACTTTAACAAATTTGTAACGGAGCGTTAAGATACGTATCTTTGCAAAACATAAAATATAGAAATGTCAAAGGATTCAGCTAGTTTATATACCCACGTATTTCAGGGATTAGGTTCACCAAATCAGGTGTCCTCAGCCTTGCCTCCGCAAGCAATACCCTCTTATAAAAAAAATAAGAAGTGGGGAGAAGATACAATGGACCGACTAGAGGAAATAGGTCAAAGGCAGATAACCAAAAATCTTGTTTTTGATGAATACTATAGAATGGTTGAGGGGGATTTAGCGTACACCGATTACGAGATGACCCCTGAGATATTGAAACATGTAGAGGGAATAAGAGACAAAGCAAATATACCTTCGAGTGTGAGGCACTTTGACATAATAGGAGGAGTTGCTCATCACCTTGCGACAAAATACAATGAGACCAAAGCAAAATTTAGAGTAGACTTTTTTGATGAAATAGCTGTAAATGAATATGACAGGGAACTAACAAATAGACTTTTCGATTTTTCAAGAGAATATTTTCAAGCAGAATTAAAAACCAGATTAGCAAGAAATGGGATATTTATTGAGCAGTTGGAGCAGCTTAAAACTGACGAGCAAAAACAGCAGTATATTCAAATGCTCGAACAAAAAAAGGCAGAACTAGCTACTCCACCAGAAATAAACTCTGCAATGCAAACAGAGTGGAAACCTATTGCAGCTAAATGGGCCCGAATAACATTAGAAAAAGATAGGGTAGTATTTAACCTAGATGAAATGGAGAGACAGTTTTTTGTAGACAGGTTTCTTACAGGAAGATACTTTAAACATTATAGGATAGGCTACGATTATTATAATATAGAACGCTGGAATACAGTAGAGACATTTTTCTCGGAAGATGCAGATTTAAAATATCCACAAAAAGGAGAATATGTAGGACACCTAACAGAGATGGCACCGTTTAAGATAGTTGACAATTTTGGCCACTTGATGAAAGAGGCTGACATCAAACTCATAATGAATCATTTCGATTATAATGGTGGAGGACAAGGAGAAAGAAACAGTAAAAAGCCTGGGTTCCAAAAGATGTTAGAAAATAATCTAACAGAAGATGCAAAACTAATACCACACGAAAACTACTATGACAGAAAATCTTCTTTAGAGCTTCAGTCAGCTTTACAAGTACCTTTAGGAAAAACTACTTTTTATGATGATGAAGGACAGCAACAAGAAGCTGCTGACTGGATACCAGATTACGACTTTGACAACAACGTAGGTGTAAATAGCGTAACTAAATACCTTCGTAGAGATATAGATGTAAGAGAAGATACTATTAGAGTTACACAAGCTTATTGGAAGTCTTGGCAGAAAATAGGTTTACTATATTATGAAAACGATTTTGGTAGAGGAGTTACAGAGTGGGTAACAGATGAATTACTAGATGACTTTTTAACAGAAAACAACATAAAGACTTTAAGATCTAAATCCCTTAAAGAGTTTGAAACTGAAATGGAAAAAGGAACATTAGAACCAAATTCTATTGTTTTTACCTATGCTCCAATAGCATACAAAGGTATCAAACTTTCAGGAAGGAATACAATATTAGGAAAAGACATATACTTAGATGTCGGCCCTATGGAAATTCAAATAAAAGGCAACTCAGAAATATACGATATAAGTCTACCAGTCACAGGAATTGTCACAAATTCCGAGGCTAAAAAAATGAGACCTTATCAAATAGAACACAACTACCAAATGAACCTTATGCACTCTTTAACAGAAAAAGAGATAGGTATATTTTGGTTGTTTGATATTTCTCTATTACCTTCTGACTTTGAAGGTATGGGTGATGCTAGAGAAACACTACTTAATGTTTTAGATATGGCCAGAGACACAGGATTAGTTCCTATTGATATGTCAAAAGCAAATATGAAAGACAGGGTAGGACAACAGTATAATTCCATGATGCCACAGGATATATCTTTTGTACCACAGATACAACAGAAAATGGAATTGGCAAGGTACTACAAAAACTTAGCACTAGACAGTATAGGAATAACCGAACAGAATATGAAAACTCCCGACCAATACTCTACTGCGGAAGGTATTAAAGTTGGACAGGTAAATTCAGTAGCTCAAATAGAGCATGTATTTGAAGAGATGGACCAAGCTAGACTAAAAGACTTAGAAGTAGGTTTAACGATAGCTCAGTTCTGTGAGGCAAATGATAAGGAGATATCTTTCTCTTATATGAGGAGTGATGAAGAGCAGTTTTTAATAAGACAAGTATTTAAAGACGAAGATTTTCATTTAAGAAAGTTGGGACTATTACCAATAGCAGACTCTAAAAAGAGAAAACAGTTAGAGGAGTTCAAACAGTATATTCTACAAACAAACACTTTAAGTAATGACTTGCTAGACATATCTCAAATAATTGTAAGTGAAAGCTTCCAAACAATAAACAAAGTATTAAAAGAATCTAGAAAGGATATTGAAAAGCAAAGACAACAAGAACAAGAATACGAGCAAAATCTAGTAAACAGCAAACTACAAGCAGAAGCAGAACAGAAAGAATTAGATAGAGTAGAAAAAAGAGAAACACAACAAAGAGAGCTAGATAATAATTTACAGACTTCACATATAGCTGCCGTATCAAGAGTTAAAGACAGAAATGAAGAAGATGGAGATGTAGAGGACGTTAATAAAGTAGCAGACAGATATTCCAAAGAAAGAATAGAAGGGGAGAAGAATAAGATAAAAAAAGAAGATAACATATCAAAACAAGAGTTAGCATTTGCCAAACTAAAACTTCAAATGGAACAGCTTAAAGTACAGAAAGAACAAAACCAAGTTCAAAGAGATACAAACATGGCTAAAAGAACAGGAGACATATTAGAGGTCTAAGTTAAATAATAATTAACAACTATTACAGCCAATGTTAAATTTTAACATATTTTTAAAAACCAGAATAGTAACATATATTTGCAAAGCAGTATGAAAACCAAAGAAACAAATACACAAGTAAGACAACCAGCAGGAACTTATGATTTTAGTTCCATGCTTATTACAAACGAAGAAGTAGAAGACACAAATAAAGAACCGTCCTTTGAAGGATTTAAAAACGAAGAAGATGAAAAACATGAAGAAGATGCCAAAGAAAATGAAGACGATGAAAAAGACGAAAACAACGATGACGAAAAAGAAGAAGAAGTAAAAAAAGCAGAAACTGAATCTGCTGAAGAGGAAGCTAAAAAAAATAAGGAGCCTGAGAAAAATACTGGAGAAGTATCTCAACCTAGTAAAATGGCTAAAAAATATATAGAGCAAGGTATTTGGGAAGACTATGTAATTGATTACAAAGGAGAAGAAACCTCAATATCAGAAATTGAAGATTTAGACGAAGACACTTTCTTTGAAATCATCAAAGCTCAAAAAGAAGAAAACGAAAAAGACATATCTAGCAACTATATTAACAAGTCGGAGCTAGATGAAATATCTTTAGAAGTAATAGAGATTTCTAAAAACGGAGGGGATATTTCAAACGTCCTTAAAATAAAAGAACAGTTCATAAATCCACTAGAGAGTTATGACCTAAACGAAGAGGATCATCAAGAAGAGCTAGTCAGACAGATGTATTCTATGGAAAACAAAGCTTTAAGTTCTAAACAAATCGACAGCCTAATACAGTCTGACAAAGTAGATTTAGAGTTAGAGACCAAAGCTACAAATTTTGCCAACAAACTTAAAGACTCTTTTAAAGAAACTTTAAGACAGCAAAAGCAAGCCACTTACGACAATAAGCAAAAGCAAGAGGACGACACTAAAAAATTAAAGAAGGATTTAAGAGAAGAGTTTAAAAACTTAGGTTATGACAAACCAGCTTTTACTTCACCTTTAATTGATAAAGCAACTTCAAAGGAGGGTTTTGACCAAGAGATTAAATCTTTAAGAGAAGATCCTAAAATGCTTGCAGAGTTTTTAATTTGGAAGAGTAATCCAGAGGAATACAGAAAAAATATAGCAAGCAAAGAGATTAAAAAAGAACAAGTAGGAACAGCTAGAAAGTTAAATCTTTTAAGAAAAGAGTCAGGCAGCAGTTCTAAATCAAGTTCTAAAAAAGAAACAGTAAAGGAAGACAAAACAGAAGAAGAGTTTTTCAAGAGGTTAGAAAAGAAATAAATACAAATCACTAATAAATTTTAAAAACAATGAGTTTACAAACGAATATTCCTACTATTAATAATGGGAATCAAATGATTGCCTTTATGAAAGGGCAAGACGTTGGAAAATATTTCAACGGTGGGTTCGACTCAGCGAGTCTAAATTCTTGGTATCAAGAAGATCCGCTAGAGAATCACATGGGTCTTATGACTATGTGGAACGACCAGAAGAGGGAAAAATCCCCAGCTTCTTTATTAACAGACCTCGTAGGAGAACGTTCTGTATTAGAAGTAAACGGCTTTGAGGGTAGTTTTACTTACTCCATAGAAAACAAACAAAAAGGAGGTCTTTTCGTTGAAGAGTCTTCTAGCCACCAAACATTCGCAGGAGTGGATAATGGTATTTTTTATGCAAATTTTAACAAAGAGTTATCGCCAGGAACAGTAATTGGTTATGATGATTTTGATGGAATCCAAGCAGTAGTTTCTGACGAAGAGGATGTTGAGCCAACAGGAACTGGTTATAGGACACCACTACAACTTACAACCCAGAATAAAAGGGCAAGTTTTCCAGTAGAGAAGCTTAATAGAGGTGTAGAATTTTTCGTTGTATCTCACGGTGCCCCAGAATACGGAACTAAATTTGCTAAACTTGACATGCCAGATACACCTGGAAGTATGAAGTTTGAGTTTAGATTAGGTTCAGTAACTGGTGTCGAATCTTTCATTACAGCTAAGGCAGGTTCAGTAACTTTGAAAGAAGGAATTGCAACAGCAGGAACTAAGCAGTACATGGATAAGATTAAAGGTGAAATGGATGCTAAAGGCTATGGAGACGTTGCAGTTAGAATGGACGTAGATCCTAAAAACGGACAACCAATCAAAGCTTCTGCTAACCTTGGTTCTACAATGGAACTTCTTACAATGAAGTATCTTGATAAGATTACTTCTACAAAACTTTTATTCCAACAGTCTGGTGAAGTTAGAACAACTAACGGAGTTCTAAGATTCAATGACGGTCTTTGGAGACAAGCAATGAGAGGTAGAATTATTGAATACGGAAGAGAGATTACAAAACAGCACATCAGAAAAGCTGTAGAATATATCTTTAGCAAATCAGATCTAGAATTTGAATCAAGACGTATCAAATTCAAATGTGGTACTCAAGCATTTTATAATGTACTAGAGATTTTCAAAGAAGAAGTCAATCTTCAAATTGCACAACTTTCTCCGCTATTCAACCAAGATGCACTCTTGAAAAAAGATGTTATCACAGGAACTGATTTGCTTAACTTAAGCATGTTGCCAGTAAGATTTACAAATGTATATCTTCCAATGATAGGTATGGTAGAAATCGAAAGAGATGTAAACTTAGATTATGGTCTAAGAGGAGATCGTTTTGAGACAGGAATGCACCCAGATGGAGCAGCCCACTCTACATACTCTATGATTATAGGGGACGCTTCTAGCCAAGACTTTTCTAACAACGCAACTTCAAACTTGCCAGCAGGAACAAACTTAGCTGAAGGTGGTAATGCAAATTCAAATATTTTCCTAGTAAAACCAGAGGGTCCAGTAATGTACTCAGGACGTAGCACAGGAAGATATGACTCTAGAAGATCTAGCGATATTATGGCTGCGGGTAAATACATGGCCGAAGAATATTTTGCTTATAATATCTCAGATGTATTCATTAAAGACCCTTCTAAGATTGTGATGATTCACAAATCTCCTAAGTTTAGAAGAGGATTTAACTAAAGTAATAAACACTATTTTATTAAGATACCCACTCTCTCATTTGCAGAAGTGGGTATTTTTGTTTATATTTACGACATGAAAATTACAACAGAAAGTTTTATAAAAGAGTGTGCAGCAACCCACAAAGGTTTCTATACTTATGAAAATACAGTTTATACTACTGCCAAAAGCAATGTTGTGGTCAACTGTCCTATACATGGTGAATTTAAAACAATAGCTTTCAATCATAAAAAAGGTTCAGGGTGCCCTAAGTGTGGTGGGGTTAGAACTGCCAATGCAAAGTGTAGTAGTAATGAAAAATTTACAACAAAAGCTAAAAAAGTACACGGAGATACTTATGACTATAGTAAAGTAAACTATCAAAATAGTGTCACTAAGGTAGAGATAATTTGTAAAGAGCACGGAAGCTTTTTCCAAGCACCATCAAACCATTTAGGAAAAAAAGGATGTCCAGAGTGCGGTAAAATAAATAGAGGTCTAAACTCTAGAGTAACTAAAAAGGACTTCAAAGAAAGAGCAAAAAAAGTACATGGTGAATTATACGACTATACAAATTCAAATTATCAAACCTCAAATAAAAAAGTAGAAATTATTTGTAAAAAACATGGAAGTTTTTTTCAATCACCTTTTAATCATCTAACAGGAAGTGGTTGTAAAAAATGTTCAGAGGAAACACCTAAAAATTATTTAGAACATGGCCAATTTTTAGAGAAAGCAAAAGAAGTACATTCCAACCTTTATGATTATAAAGGTGCAGAGTATACTAAATCAAAAGACACAGTTGGTATAGTTTGTAAAAAACATGGATACTTCGAGCAAATGGCCAATGCACATTTATCAGGTAAAGGGTGCCCTAAGTGTGGTCACTCTATTTCTAATAATGAATCTGAGATATACGAATTTTTAAAGGATAGTGGTCTAAAAGTAGAAGAGAGAAACAGAAGTATAATAGCACCACAAGAGATAGACGTATTAGTAGCGGATAAAAAAATAGCAATAGAGTATAACGGTTTATATTTTCACTCGGACAAGTTTTTAAACAGTGACTATCACCTACTTAAAACAGAGTCTTGTGAAAGTAAAGGCTATCAACTTATACATATTTTTTCAGATGAATGGATAAGCAAGAAAGACATTGTAAAATCCAGGCTTTTAAATCTAGTAGGTGAGACCGAAAACAAAATATATGCTAGAAAATGCCATGTAAAACAAGTGCCTACAACAGAAGCAATGCTGTTCTTAGACAGTAACCACATACAAGGTAAGTTAGGGTCCAAAATTAAATTGGGTTTATATTATGAGGATAGGTTGGTTTCTATCATGACTTTTGGAGGGCTAAGAAAAAGCTTGGGTAGTAACAAAAAAGAAGGTCATTTTGAACTACTTAGATTTTGCAATGAAAAAAATACAACAGTTATAGGAGGAGCTTCAAAACTGTTTAAGCATTTCCTCAGAAACTTTGAAGTTAAAAATGTTGTATCTTACGCAGATAGAAGGTGGAGCATGGGAAATTTATACGAAAAGCTAGGATTTAGTTTAACATCTAAGACTAAACCGAACTATTTCTACACAAAAGGTCATTTTAGGGAGAATAGATTTAAGTATAGAAAGTCTGAGATAATAGTTAATGAAGAGGATAAGGCAAAAACTGAAAAAGAAATAATGAAAGAAAGAGGTTACAATAGAGTTTACGACAGTGGTACATTAAAATATAGTTATGATAATAACTAATAATTAACAAAAGTAACCACAATTAACAAATTTGTAATAACAAATCTATTTGCTTATTTTTGTATCCAGATAAACCAAACATCTAAAACATGACTAAAAGTTTAAAAAAAATAATTGATATTAAAGGATATCCATTAGATTTATCAGAAGATATCATTTACCAAGTAGTACCTAAGTACGATGCAGATGCACCAGACGGATTTAAAAACAGTAGGACTACAAAATACTTAGACGATCAAGTAGGCGTTAACACAGTAGAGGCAGTTTGGAATGAAGATGTAGGAATTTGGGACACTGGATTGCATGAGGGAAGCCCCGTACTCTCAGATATGTCTGTTAAAGATAGGGCAATTTTTATAGATAAAGTAGAAGAGCTTATTATAAAGCCCTTTGAAAAAAGATACGGAGAAGGGAAATTAGATCCAAAAGATATTGAGAGTAGATTTTGGAATTTTGTTAATGATAGTTCTTTTCATGTTGACTTAAAAAATGGAAAACTCTTTAAAACGAGTGATCCACAACACGCTCTTCAATTATTTATTTGTATTATAAACAGGTCTTTAGCACCTAAAGATTTAGAAGATTTACCAGAGTATAGGTCAGCACAGTTTTGTATAGAGAATAGAGATAAAGCGAGAGATGTTGAACAAGAGAAAGATGCATTACAAATAGATACTATCGGTAAGTTCTATACTCTTAAAAATAACCCGACAGTATTACATTTAATACTAAACTATATTGGACTAAAAGGTATTACAGTAGACACACCAGATGTTACAATAAATCAAAGGTTCAAACAGTTTACAGAAAACAAGAGAGACGGGTATTCCAACCAAAAAAACTTTTTAGAAGCAGCAGAAATGTCGGGAAATAAAAAGGGAATGGTAGAACTAGGAATATTTAAAGAGCTACAAACCTTATCTAAAAAAGGAGTAGTAACAAAAGACAGAGACATTTTCGTAATAGGAGATATGCAACTAGGAGGTTCTTTAAAACAAGGAGCCAAATTAGCCTCACAAAAAGCTGCTGTCTTAACAGAAATAAATTCACATTTAGAGTAAGATAAATGACCCCAAACGATGTCTACGATAAGTATATAGTAAAAGCAGAGAAGAACTCTACGAATGATAACTTTTCTACTGACAGGGGTAAAGTAGCTTTATTATATAATGAGTTGTCAGTTAGAGTAATCCAATTTTATTTACACAATAGGCAATTAGACGTAAAAAAAGATATTCAGGCACTACTCGTGGATAATTTAGAGTTAGACCTTGAACTTGAAGAAGAGGGTTATAGTTTATTTAGCTTACCCCAAGACTTTTTAAGTTGGTCTTCAGCAAGTGCCACAGGCTCAAAAGGAACCTGCTCTAATGAACATATAGATTTATTTGAACTTAGAGATGAAGACAAATCAAACATACTAACAAGTTCTTTTTTTTCACCCTCTTTTGACTATAGAGAGGCCCCATACAATTACACAGGAGACCGACTAAAGGTTTACAAAGAGGTGGGGATGAGTATCGACAAAACTTTCCTAACATATTACAAGTACCCGATTAAAATACAACTACAAGATCCTGACAATCCAGAAAGTACATTCCAAAATGTACAGATTGAACTACCAGAAAAAGTGGTAGACAGAATCGTTTCTGCAATGGTAGGGGACTTTAAGATCAACAACGCAGATCCAAGTTTCCAATTCGACAAGCAAAGACAGAACGAGAATATTTCGTAACACACAAATCACTATATTAATTAACATTAAATTTTAAAACAATGAGTTTACACAGAGGTTTTGATAGGTTTTTACCTACATTAAACGGAAATGTAATGAAACAAGGAGGCTCCCTCGATTTGGCCAAAGGTCAATTAGGAGTATTTGATGCTAGAAGTTCAGGAAGAAATGGACTTAAAGCAATCTCTAATTTTTCAGGACTTTCCAAAGACACCCGACTACAGGTTAAAGTAGGAGTTAACGAGTTAGACCTTGCCAGAACGCAAGCTAACTTTAACAAAGGAACTAGAACTTTCAAATTAAGTGAAATCACAGGATTAGATGTATTCGCTCCAAGTGCTAACAAAAGAGTAGATGATTTTATTGTTGGGTACAATGGAAACGAAGACAGTAGCGCTTTAGATTTCTCTGATTTAGAAGTAGGGGAAGTAGAGACAATGCAAATTGAACTTTCTGGAGGAACTATATCTTTGATAGGTTACAGTGGAGATTTTATAACTGCGGAAGTATTTTTTTCAAAAGAAAGTGCAACACAGACCAATCAAGAGATTGTAGAGCAAGCTATCATCAATCTTAAAGAAGAGTATAAACTTATTTCTGACATACCTTTTAGCGATATTTTAGAAGTTACTCCAGTTAACTCTGAAAGTGGTTCTTTATCAGGACAGACAGAACACACCTTTTATAATCTATCTTTGGTAGATGTAGGAGACAGTAATTCTTTAGCACAAGTTCAAGCACAGTTTGGAACTAAGGTAGAGAGGAGTGATAGAAAAGGTGCAGTTTCTACTTATACCATTTTAATTCCTACTATAGCAACAGCAGGTGTACCAGCAGCTTTTGTTAAGACAGTAGGTTCTGTAATTAAAGGTTGTGCAGATTGCCCAACAGGATTTACAGCAGATACAGGTGGAGTAATTTACTATGTATCTTTAGAAGATGACGGTGAAGATGAGTCTGCGAAGTTTACTCCAGATTCAGCTGCAACTCCAGAGGTCGTTGGTATACCAGGTGTAATTGCAGGTTCTGTAGTTAAGCAAGGTCAAGACGGAGGTAAAGGTGTCTACGCTGTAGCTACCGATGATGAACTAACAGATGCTGAAATTGATGCGTTTGTTGAGGCAAACCCAACAACAGAATTATCAAAAATCGGCGAGACAAAAGATATCTGTTCTAATGATTCAGAAACAACTGAAGCTTGGTCAGCAGGAAGTACTGCAAATGCATTGACGGAATCTTATACTCTTACTTTATCTGATGATAAATGTGGAGATAATATACTAACGGAAGTAGAAGAGACTTATCCAGAATTAACTATAACAGCAGCAAGCTCAGTAGCGTGTCAAACTGTATATTCTACAAGTGTTGTTACAAGCATAGTAGAGGAAGAGTGTGCAACAATTTTTAGAGATCTGTTTATTTCTGAATCACCTTCTGCATTTGGTTTTACCGAGTGGATTGGAGTAGCTAAAACTTATAGTGCAGATGCTAAAATGGGTATCAGACTTAGAGGTAAAGAAACTATAGTTAATCCAGGAGAATTTTTAAGAGACGGTGTGCCATTTATAGATACTTCTACAAGAATTTCTGTAGTAGGTGGATATAGAGCTAACGTATTCTATTCTTTAATGGAAGGTAGTGGAGATAGATTTAGTGTAAAAGTTCTTTCAAGAGCAGAAGACCTTTCTAACTTAGGAGGACACCTTTATGCTTTAGAGGACAGAGACCACAACTATTTCACAGGAGTTCAGAGACATAGACATGCTGATGGCCACCAAAATGAGTTTGTAAAAGCTTTACTTGGAGAAGAGTCAGTTCTTGTAGCAGATGCACAATATGTAGTATACAAGTTGAAAGTATCTCCAGAATCAAGCTCTCAGAGTATGGGACAAAAGATTCAAGAGAATTTCGTTTACACCATTGCTGCCGAAGTTGGAAAGCATGTAGATGTAGAGACTGTACTTAACAGTCTAGTTGCTACAGTAGGATTACCTACAGTAAAAGCTTTTGGAGCATAATAACTTTAAATATAGGGGGATGAAATATGCCCCCTTATTTAATAAGCATTTGAGTGGGGAATACACTCTTAAAAATCGGAACGAACTGTCTACAATCGTAGAAGTGTTGACTTTCGAAACTCAGTCATAGCCTATCGGCTTGGGTGGGTAGTTCACTAATTAATAATCACTACTATAATTAATTATGTCTTTAAAGATTTTCTTAGCAAAATTAACAAACTTAGACCCAGATACATGGGAATATATAACTTATTTAACTTATGCTGCATTTGCATACTTGAGCCTAGATATTGATATTGTAAGAATATTAATGTGGCTTATGATTATAGACACTTTTTTTGGTGCAATAAAAGCAGTTAGAGTTTCAAAAATAAAATTCAGCTTAAAGATGATGCTTTGGGGCATTTTAACCAAAGCCACCATATTAACAATACCTATGATATTAGCACTAGTCGCATTAGGACTAGGCTATAATTTTATATGGTTAATAGACATAGTAATTAAAATACTAGTTTTACATGAGGGGATATCAATCATAACAAATATGATATCTATAAGGCAAAATAAGGATATAGTTAATGCCGACATAATAAGTGTAATGCTGTTAAAAATAAGAGAGGTATTTATAGGACTAGTAAAAAAGTTAACAGGTGATATATCTAAAGGCGAGGAAAAATGAAGATACTAATTGATAGGTACAGCCCAGAGTTAAAACAGTCTATAGGTAAATTTTACTTGTTAGAGGATAACAACTCTGTTATTGATAGTTGGGACTCTTTGGAGCTCCCTTGGCTAAACAACCAAAAGTATATAAGCTGCATTCCAAAAGGAAGCTATAAGGCTAAAAAGCACAATTCTCCGAATTTTGGAGAATGCCTATGGATTCAGGACGTTCCAAATAGGAGTGAAATATTAGTACACAAAGGAAACTATTACACAGATATTTTAGGTTGTGTTTTAATTGGTACAGGATTAAGCGATATTAATAAAGACGGCGAAATAGATGTAGTTAGTTCAAAAACAGCAATAGGAGAACTACTATCTTACCTAAAAGAAGTAGACGGTATAATGATAGAAATCAAGTAAACAAAAAGCTTTGAGTATAATTCTTAAAAATTGGGTAACAATATTTTTCTTTATACTAGCCTTACTTATAGGTTGGTATTTAGCTAATAAATTTTCAGACAGTAAAATTAGAAAGCTAGAAAAAGAAGTAAAGAGCATAGTGTTAAAAAATGACAGTCTTGTTATTCTACAGAAGGGCCTTTACTCAAAACTAGTAGCGGATACAGCTACAGCAAAACAACTTAAAATAAAAGTAGAAGAGTTACAATTGGAGTTAAAAAAGCCAAATCTAGTAATCGAGCAAGAGGTGGTATTTGACACAATAGAAACAACAATAGAAGTTGTAAAAAAATCGGAAGGTAGTTTTGAATTTAATGACTACTACCCAATAAAAGAAGATTATTTTATAAAATACAGTGCAAACATAGACACTAAAACTAAAACAGGCAAAGGCAAATTTACATTAAAACCTTTATCTTTTTCTTTGGGAATAGAAGAGGAGTCTAAAGGTATGTATAGATTAAATACTAAAGTTCCAGACTTTGTAAAAATATCTAAAATAGATGTAATATCCTTACCTTACGAAGAGAAGTTTAAAAAAGACGTTTTCGGTTTCATTTTCGGAGCAGGATACGGAAAATCCTTTCAGACAGACTCACAGTTTATACAGATGAACACAGGTATTAGAATTAATAAAACATACTTATTTATAAACGCAGGTACAAACCAAACGGTAGGTGCCTCACTAATGGTAGAATTTTAACATGGATTCAAATATAGGTAAAATAAGGTTAGACTTTCAAATATTAGACTCTGGAGATCCAAGGGTCATTCTTGTATCTGACTTTTCAGAGTGGTTGGTTATTGAAGACATGCCAGCATATTTATATGTTACACCACCCAGTATGGAAGAAGCGATAGTAAGGGTGTTCAACAAAAACGCAACAAATGGACTTAATAGTTTAAATTTAGGTTTGAGTTGTGGTGAAGAGTTAGAAAACTTGGAAGATGGAATATGGAATATAAAAGTACGTGGAGGAAAAAACGGAGAAAGGATTGTTGAGAAATACTATCTAAAAAAAGATGAATTACAAATAGAGCTAGACAAGGTTTGGGTAAAATTAGGAATAGAGTACGATATCTTTGATAGAGAAGTTAGAGATTATTTGCTATATATCGTAGGATTTTTAGAAGCAGCTTCTGCTCAAATAAGACAAGGAGATGTTCCTAAAGCAAAGGAATTTTTTAAGCTCGCTCAGAATAAGATGGAAGCCTTTAAAGAATGTAAAAACTGTATTTAAATGCCACTAAGTAATCAAATAAAAAATTTAGCGATAGTAGCCTTAGAGGTAGAGAAATTCCTTATTGACTATGTAACAAAAGAGAACTTAAAAAAAAGGTTTGGCATAGGAAAAACAGTTAAAAAAGACAAATTTTTACACACGCTTATAATACACAGAATATTATCAAAACCTTCGTGCGAAATTAAAAACTTCACCGAGAAAGTAATACTAGAAGGTAACGAAGATTGTAAGGAACAGTATAATAAAACTAAAATAAAAACCGTATACGTAAATAAGGATACTTCAGATAATGTAGACGAAGTTCCCAATGTTACTTGTGCATCAAAAATAGAATGGTAATATGGACGAACTAAAAAAGTTTTTTGTTTTAGGATTACCAGAAAAAGAACATAGATGCCCCAATGCACTTTACATTGTAAGAACGGATGCGGATAAAGTAGAGATATATTTTACCGATAGACTTAAAAATGTTTTAACCCCTGAGTTTGAAACAGAAGTAATTTCACAGCTAGGAACTATAGAAGTTTCCAACTTAGATGAAAGTACAAACATAGAAGTAGCACAGTATATACTAGATGCAATAGCTAATGAAGTAGCTTATGAACAACCTTCTTCAACTTTATCTTTGGGTGACAATTTAGTAGAAGCTGGTTCCACTATTGAAAGAACGATAGTATCCAGTTTTATCAGAAATGATGCGGGGCCTGTAAGCAGACAAAGAATAAGTAGGGGGAATACAGATATACTAGATAGCTTATCTACGGATTTAGTAAAAGAAGTTGAAGATACTGTGACTATAAGCAGAGGTACCACAGAGTACTCTTCTATTATAAATTATGGTATAGGTTTAGTAAAACAAAATAATCTAGGGGAAATAGATGACACAAATAGAATATTTGTTGGTAGCGTACTAAAAAGCAACTCTATAAAAGGAGAGATAAAGATATTTTATAAAACAGCAAATAGCTTTTCATCAGATGGAGAACAGTTAAGACAAACAGCAACAGGCAGTATTTTTGAAAGTATAAATTCCTTCTCATTTTATGTTGACGGAACACACACTAGTATAGCTATACCCACAGATATAGATGTATCTAACATAGAAATTAAAACTTCTAACAGTGAGAATGTAACTTCAAACTTTACAAATAATGAGAGTAACATAAGTATTCCAGATGCGGGCTCTAATCTACAGTCATACAGAATTTATAACTATTCTTCTGGGGTTCCACTTGAAGCAACACTAACAATCACTTTATCATAAAATATGAGCAGTTTTAATCTTTTTAATAAAGTAAAAGTAACCACTCCACATGCAAGTCCAGACTCTTACTATGGAACATATACCTCAATAGCTGAAGCCAAATCTCAGGTACCCTTAGGAATAAGAGAGATAGGTAGAACAGTAGGCATAGTGTTTGTAGATGGTGGCGTTTCAAAAGTAAAAGAATATTGGTGGGAGTCTAATACAAGTGATGAAGGTTTAGTCCTAAAAGGAAAAGGAGCTTTACACAGTAACTTAACCCTAGACGATGGAACCAACCCTCATGGAACGACTAAGGATGATGTAGAATTAGGTTTAGCCGATAATACTTCCGATGCTGATAAACCATTAAGTAATGCCGATGTAGATGCTCTAGCTTTAAAGGTAAATAAGGTTACTGGAAGTAGTTTAATAGAAGATACTTCGGTTACAAGATTAGCTGATACGAGTGGAGAAAATACAGGAGATCAAGACTTAAGTGGGAAGCTAGATAAAAACACATTAATCACACCTGACACTAAAACAAAAATCACTTACGATGCAGATGGTTTAATTACAGTAGGTGAGGATGCAACTACTCAGGATATAGAACCAAGCACAGATCGAAAATACCTAACTGACTCTCAGTTAGCAACGGTTCAAGATACATCAGGGGAAAACACGGGAGATCAAGACATATCAGTTAAAGTAGACAAAGTTAATGGCAGTAGTCTAATAGAAGACTCCTCCATTACAAGATTAGCTGACACGAGTGG
>Ga0209414_1000112_pt1 | contig 34944 bp, 46 predicted proteins | sample LakVidmifraction_4_FD_181154 | JGI IMG/M metagenome (GOLD analysis project Ga0209414, IMG submission 181154) | Hypersaline microbial communities from Lake Vida, Antarctica - Brine Hole Two &gt;0.2 micron (SPAdes) (version 2) | ecosystem: Environmental > Aquatic > Non-marine Saline and Alkaline >...
ACTAGTAATTTAGTTTTACTAGTTATACTGAGCTCCAAGGAAGAGTTTAAAGGCATTGTAATTGATGGTGGTTCTTATAAAAATAGAGACGACAAGCTATTAAAAATTGGTTCTGAAGCCACGTATTATAGACAGGGCTTTAAGCAATTCTATGGAATTATTACTTTAAGCAATTGGTTTTGAAGCCACGTATTCTAGACAAGGCTTTAAGCAATTCTATGGCATTATTACTTTAATAATTGAAGACAGAAAATTAAAGCTATGAACAAAATGATAGAAAGTGAAAAAGTACTAGAAGCAAAGCTAGGCACAGAAATAAAAAAGTTAGGTGGTTGGAGCATAAAACTATTGCCAACATTTATTTCAGGGATTCCAGACCGCATGTGTTTGCTTCCAGGTGAAAGAATATTTTTTGCAGAAGTTAAAACAACCAAACAGAAAGCAAGACCACTACAGCTGAGTATACACAGAAAGCTAAGGAAAATGGGCTTTAGAGTAGAAGTAATAGACACAACAGAACAAATAATTAAATTATTAAAAGATTATGAACAAGTTAGTACACAGTGAATTAGTAAAAGCATTAGCAATTTTAGGCCATACATACGAATGTATATTTGTATACCAAAGACAATCAAATGAAGACCCATTCATACGAGGTATGATGTACAAATTAGCACACGATAATGGATTACCACTTAGGCTGGTAGCAAAGCTTTTCAACAAGAGTCTTGGCACGGTAACAAGTGCTGAGCGTAGCGCAACAGAAAGAATAAAGCTGAGCACTATGCACGCCACTGCTTGGGAGCAAATAAAGCATTTTATAATAGTATGGTAGAAAGTGATTTACACAAGTACCAAAAGACAGCAATACAGCATGTTATAGATAATCCATTCTCCGCGCTTTTCCTGGAAATGGGCTTGGGTAAATCTGTATCTGTTTTAACTGCAATTAAGTACTTGGTATACGAAGACCTGGATATTGTTAATGCGCTAATAATTGCTCCTAAGCGGGTAGCAGATAGTGTGTGGGATGCTGAGATTGAGAAGTGGGATCACGTGAAAGACTTAACAATTGTAAAGGTTATTGGTTCAGCAAAACAGCGAAGAGCTGCGCTGCAGAAAAAAGCAGATATACATATCATAGGCCGAGATAATACAGCCTGGCTTTGTGGGCAATATGGGGGTAGCATGCTACCTTGGGATATGCTTGTAATAGATGAGCTAAGTAGTTTCAAAAACCCAAAGTCAAACCGCTTCAAAGCTTTGCGCAACGTGCAGCCGTCATTTAAGAGGGTGGTTGGCTTGACTGGAACTCCAGCGCCTAATGGGTTAATAGATCTGTGGAGCCAGATATATCTACTAGACCGAGGCGAAAGACTAGGTAAATTCATAACACACTTTCGCGAAAATTATTTCCGCGCTGGGCATTCCAAGGGGCACATAGTATACAAATACAACTTAATAAAAGATGGTGAACAGCAGATCTATGACAGGATAGGTGACATTTGCATGGCGATGAAAGCAGAAGACTATTTAACTTTGCCAGGTCGCATAGAAAACATAATTGATATTAGGTTTGATGCTAAGATGCAAAAGCAATACGATGATTTTGAAGAGGAACAAGTGCTTAAGTTATTCGAAGGTCAAAAAGAGGGTGAAGAAATATCAGCCGTTAACGCCGCAGCTCTATCTACTAAGCTACTTCAGTTTGCTAATGGCGCAATATACGACGAAGATCGAAATGTGCATCACATTCATGACCTGAAGATTGACGCACTAAAAGAAATAGTAGAAGATGCAAACGGTAAGTCTGTATTAATCGCGTATGCCTTTCAGCATGACAAAGATAGGATTCTCAAAGCGCTAAAAAAATACAACCCAAAGTTGCTTAAAACAGACCAAGATGTTAGGGATTGGAATCTAGGCAAGATACAAGTTATGACCATGCACCCTGCATCTGGGGGCCATGGACTTAACCTGCAAGCTGGCGGTAGTATAATTGTATGGTTTGGACAGACCTGGAGTTTGGAGCTGTACCAACAATTAAATGCTAGGCTAGATAGGCAAGGACAAGAGAACGTAGTTGTAATTAATAAGCTTGTGACGTCTAAAACGATAGACCAGAGAGTTGTAAAAGTTATTGACGGTAAAGCAACAAAGCAAGATGGCCTTATGGTTGCAGTAAAAGCTTTAGTGGATAAATATAAGAGAAAACTTTAGATAACGTTAACTATAAATATTTCATATATCCGATATTAATAACTACATTTGTTTATCCAATTAAGGATAACATAAAAACAAAACAAAATGAAAAAAATTGATTTAGTAAGAGAAGTAGCAAGCGAATTAAGCATGCATTTAAGAACAGAAATTTATGAATGCGATTTTGCCGTTACAGCAAAAAAAAACATGTTGGTAATACACTTAACCAATAGTGACAAACCTGTTCTAGCGGACGATAAATGGCCAGGCAGTAAGACAATTTTCATAAGCTCTACTGCGCTCCTTAACCAAAAAGGAAAAGACATATATGAGTATTTGTATGAAATACTTGACGAAAAGATGAAAGAGCTAAACCTTGTTTTTATCCTGTGTGTGGGATTGCGTGTATGAACACAGACCAAAAAGGTATGACTATGGGAGAAGCAATAAAACATCCACTTTTCCCTACTGAAGTAAAGAAAGCTATTCGCAATGCGTTAAAAGTTCGCAGTGATGCTGCGTATAAGTACGGGGCGCGTTTAAAAAGACACCCGATAGACTCTCTTAAAGAGCAAGGATCTTTACAAACAGAAGAATTTATAGACACTTACGTTGAGGTGCTTAATAAAACTAAAAAAAGAATGAGCAGTTCGCAAAGAGCCGTAGTACTGTACCTAGGAAACATGGCAGTTCAGGAAGTAGTAAACAAACAATAAAGAAATGAAAAAAACAAATTTAAACGAGGTTATCGAAAAACGAAACCGTTACGCCGAAGAGGCCCTTAACGCAGGCAGTGCTATACCAGAAAAAGAAGCTGAAGCTGCACTAGCTAATATTTCAAAATCTATGCAAAAAGAAAATCGTTATAATAAATTAGGTGACGCTAACTACTACGATGAAGAAAGGCTAAACTCTATTGTATTGTACGAACTTGTGTATGGAACGTTAGCAGTAATGTACTTTTGTGAAATAAATGTACTTAAGTACCGCCTTAGAATGGGTAAGAAAATGGGCCAGCCTATGGAGCAGGAACTTCTCAAAGCCGAGTGGTATGAGCGTGCAGCACAGTTCTATTATAACAGAATGTGCGCGGGTCACGCGCGTAAGGGTGCAGACAACCTCACTTCACCTACCTTGGTAACTAGGCACATACTACCTTGGGACCAAGTGCCTGATAATCAAGTTGTAGAAAAATAAATCTATAAAGAAAGCTAAGTAATTTTTTTATGTCAAATATTTGATGTACATTTGTATCGAACAATTGGGAATAGCCCCACAACATCAAAACAAATTTATTATGAGAGCGAATTTATTTATCCACAAAGAAGTGCTTGAAATTCTATTAACCAACGGTACTTCTTTTGTACCAAACAAAAATGAAGCCAAAGACGTTTTTATCGAACGTGTTAGCACAGAAGTAGAAGCCGAATATCTTGAAAAAATAGATCTTAAAGAAGTAGACGAAACGAGCATTAAAAAAGTAGGCTCAAAACAACTGTTGGCTAGGCTCAACAATGCGAAAGGTGTAGCAAATGACTTAATAAGATACGTACTTATCAAGAGAGGCGCGTTAGCTACGCCAGTTGCGCCTAAAGAAGCACCCAAAGGTAAGAAGTTTAAACCTGAAGAGGAAGCTCCAGAAGTGATTGAAATTGATTACACTGACTACACAAAAGAAGAGCTTATTGACTTTGTGAAAGCTTTGAAAGCAAGACCAGTAAAAACTACAAAGCAGAAATATACACTTGACGAAGTAAACGAGCACACCGCAGCAGCTAAGCCTAATGTAGGTAAAAAATGTAGCTTTGTAGCTTATGGAAGCGCCGAAAGACTAGCAGGCACTATCAATGGTGTGTGGGTAGACAAAAGAGTGCCAATGGCCTTGTACAGAATTAGACTGGAGGATGGCTCAATGAAAAATAAAATAGTATTAACAAACGAAATCGAAATCTTTGAGCCAACCGCAGAAGAGCTAGCAGCAAAAGCTAAGCCAGCAGAGAAGAAAGCAAAGAAAGTTGCTAAAGTAGAAGAAAAGCCTACAGTGGCTGAGGTTGATGCAGAGTGGGAACCCACTGATATGAAAACAACAATAATCACAAAAGAAGCATAAATGGCACACATAGACACAGTGTATAGCGAAATGGTACAAGCTATCCTTCGGGATGGCTTTGCCTACGCCGATAAAAGCCGAAGCAATATTGGAATGCTTGAAATTCCACATTATTTGCTAGATATAGACATAACGCAAGGTTTTCCACTTTTGACAACAAAGAAAATCTATTGGAAAGCATTTACGCATGAACTTATATGGATGTTAAGTGGTAGCACTAACATAGACTACCTAGTAGACAACAACATTAAAATATGGAACCAAGATGCAAAGAACTTTTCAGGAGGTACTTACGTAGGACGCATATATGGCGCGCAATGGCGCCGTTGGCATGGATATGACCTAAACGGAAAGTGGAGGTTTGACCAGATAACAACCTTGATAGAAGGAATGAAGCAGAACCTATACACAAGGCGGCACATAGTAACTGCTTGGAACCCAGCAGAGTTAAGCCAAATGGCTTTACCACCCTGCCATTATAGTTTCCAAGTCTTTCCTACTAAAGAAGGCTTTGGCTTGAAGTGGCAGCAGCGAAGCTGTGATACTTTTCTAGGTATTCCCTTTGATATTGGTTTGTATGCGCTTTTTGGTAAACTACTGGAGCGTGAAACAGATATTGCATTTACAAGATTAATTGGTGACCTTACTTGCGTACACCTGTATAGACCACACATAGAGCTAATAAAAGAGCAGCTAAATGCAGAACCCTGTGATAACTACATAGATCTAACAATCGCAGAAGAAGCTGATTTTAATAACTTAAATATTAAAGATTTCAAGGTGCACAACTATTCGCACCACCCACCTATTAAAGCAAAAATGTATGCAAAAGATTAAATTCGTGAAGACTCGCAATGTAAAGAGCCCAGACAGAGGAACGCCAGGAAGTGCTGGACTAGACTTTTATGTCCCCATAGATTACAAAGGACCACGGTACTTAAAGCGCGGTGAAAGCGTATTGGTACCTTCTGGCGTAAGTATTTTGGTGCCACCTGGGCACGCGATGATAGCTTTCAATAAAAGTGGCCAGGCAGTAAAGAATGGCCTCCAGGTTGGCGCCTGTGTTGTTGATGAAGACTATCAGGGTGAAGTGCACCTACATGTAACCAATATTGGAAAGCCTATGGCTTATTTGGGGCCTGGAGATAAGATTGTACAATTTTTGCTTGTACCAGTAACATACGCCGAGCCGCGAGAAGTGTTTGAGCTATTTACAGATGAAACTAAAAGAGGCAGCGGCGCGTTTGGCAGTACAGGCACGCAGTAATTGTTAACTTTTGAGCCGGAAACTACAACTTATTTTGGCTCAAAAGTTCAATTTAAAGAGCTACATTCGTATTAGAAAATAACAAATAAATGAAACAGCTATTCAACGAGATAAAAAAAGTGATTGAAGAGTGCAGCAATGGGGAAATGTACGAAGGTGGGTGCTGCAAAAACGAAAAAATATGCGATATGCACTACCGGTTTAATACGCAAGTAGAAGGCCAGTTTATGGAGCAAACGTTATTACACATGTATAAAGACAATAAATGTGTAACAATAGCCAGCAGTGCATGGAAAGATGAATATATAATTAGCATAGAGTTGGGATTCTAAAATTTAAAAATATGTATACACTAGTAGGAGTTAACGAAAATGCATTTGCGATAATGGGCTACACACAGCAAGCTATGCGCGAATGTGGTAAGACGCCAGTAGAAGTAAAAGCTTACCAAACAGAAGTAATGAATGGTAATTATGGGGAACTAATAGTAGCATCTGTAGACATACTAGAAGACCTTAATATGCTAACAGGAAATGTGGAGGAGGACAATTATGACTACTAAACAGCTAATTTCCCAATCAAAACGTGAGTTACGCATAAGAAGTGCAGAAGTAAGTCTAACCTCAAAAAGATACATGGTTGAACTCTATGAGCTTGAAAGCGAGAAGTGGACTGCAATAGTAACCAAAGCACAGGAAGAGCGAAATATCGCAGGCAGAGAACTTACTTTAGCGAAAGAAGCTAAATGGGACGAGCATGCAAAAGCGCTTGAAGACCACTGGCAAAATAAAGTGAATAACCTTAGTGATATAATTAGCTTGTACTCTCGTAAAACTAGACAAGCTTGGCGTAACCAAGAAAACTATAATCAAGAAGCTAAACGCGCGCTAAGAGAACTAAATGAAATTAAAGTCAAACCATAATGACCAAAACGTATATACGAAAACATACAACTGCTAAGAAAACTGATGGATTCTTAAAACACAGGTATGTCTGCGCTATCCCTGGTGGCGATTTTTTTATTAAAACACATACGCACAGTAGCGTGTATGTTTTACTACCAGATAGCGTCAAATATAAAAAAATTGGTATTTGTTCAACGCTAGCAACATTTGTTGGAGTGGTATTTGACTACTTAGAAACGGATCACTCGATTGCTGATGTAGTCATGCCAAAAGGGATATACTATAACAGAAACAACGAAACCATAGATTTAGTTAGGGGTTTACCTCTGCTAACTATAAACCACCTGCCAACACCACAAAAACATAAGCTAGCAGAATGGTTAGTAACACTAATTAACAATAATTTGAAATGATAAAACTATTTTATGACTTAGAAACTACTGGCACAGACTTTCGCAAGCATTCCATAATACAAATTGGTGGTGTGCTAGAGCTAGACGGCAAAGTGTTAGAAGTTATTGATTTTAAGATGCGGCCGCATCCAAAAGCTATTATTGAAGCGGGTGCCCTAAGAGTTAATAACAAGACTGAAGAAGAGATACTAGCATACCCTGACTGGCAAACTGTGCAGAAGCAATTTACTGCATGGCTTTCAAAGTACATAGACAGGTTTGACAAGGAGAGCAAGATTCACCTAGTGGGATATAATAACCGTGGGTTTGATGATATATTTTTGCGCGCTTGGTTTGACTTGTGCAAAGACACCTACTTTGGCAGCTGGTTTTGGCCAGATAGCTTAGATGTCCTAGTGTTAGCAAGTGAATACTTATTAGATCGTAGGAGCAGTATGGAGAGTTTTAAGCTCCATAGAGTAGCTTCAGAAATCGGGTTGGTGTTTGATAAGAAAGATCTTCATGACGCGGTAGCGGACGCCTGGTTAACCCGAGACGTGTATAATATAGTAACAGAAAGGATGATAGAAATATGAAGAAAATAGCATTAGTTTTATTGGTTGTTTTAATGGCTGCATGCAGCAAAGAAAATGTGCTAGAAGTTGACCTTACTGGTACAATTTGGCGTGGTACACGCACATATGTATTCTTTAGTAAAAATGAAGCGCAGATATATAGTGGAAACTTACTTCCCACAATATACACATACGACAGTGGTTATATCCTTAGGCCTGTTAACGAAGGAAACGTGCTGGAGTTTAGGCTAATAGACGCACACAATGCCACGTTATTGCAAGAAGGCATTGTGTTTGACACACTTAGAATGTTTTCTATGCTTGGAGACGCAGGCCCCTATTGAAAATGAAACCGTTACGCCAAAAAGTTGGCTAAGGGGTGGCGAAGCCCTGCGGCCATAAAAAGCTAAGACTAACACTTGTAATTGCTTGCAATTGAGGTAAAAGTCTTAGCTTTTATTATATCAAAGAGTCGTCGGAAAGCAGTACATTTGTATCAGACAATTGGGCAAAGAAGCCTGTAATAATAAAAAAACTAACTATGAAGCTTACAAGAAAAACGGAAAAATTAATACTTACAAAAAAAGATAGCGTTAATGCGCGCTATATAAATGCGGCGCAAAGTGTCTATATAGTAGGGCGCAAACTCTATTGTAAAAAGTGGACGGGCCACAGGACGTTGAAAGACGTCTCTCCAAGAATAAAAGAGATGTTAAAGTCTCAGGGCTATAAATTCACGACGGGAAACGATGCTCCTAAAGGGGGTGTTGAAGGAGACTTTATAAAGGTCTCAAAAATAGCAATGGCCTTTCTAAGGGGAATCAGAAATTTAAAAAATTAAAACTATGGACGATCTACTAAGTGCACTTAAAACAGGTTTTGACTTGTCAACAAAAGAAGCAAAAGAGCAGATAGCTGAATGGAGAGAGCTTATATTATTAGGAGAAGATCCCGAAGAGCTACTACGTGAGTTTGGGCTTGAGCCAGACTACGTGTTCGACTTAATAACTTATTAACCGGTTTTGTATATTCTAAAAATGAAACCGTTACGCCAAAAAGCTCGGTATGCGGAGGGTAAGCCACTAGGCCAAAAAAAGGTGACTAGCCCTAAAATTGGCTAATATTAATTAAAAATAGCTAAGACTAACCTTTGTAATTGCTTGCGATTGAGGTAAAAGTCTTAGCTTTTTTAGGCTCAAAAGCTCGTCGGAAAGCAGTATATTTGTATCAGACAATTGGGCAAAGTGCCTAGCCGTCAAAACTAACAAATTTTAACAAATTATGAAAAATTACAAAATTAAATCAACACATTTCGTGTGTACTAGCAGTTTCGAGCTTGGTGAGCTCGATTATGCTAATGAATACTACCTGGACGCCGAAATATATGCGGATAGCCCGCTAAAAGCTATTGAAAGGTACTTTGCAGAAGTACTTTATTACGAGTACGCTCAGGAAAATGCTTTTATAGAAGAAGGGGAGCTTATGTATGCTGTGTTAGTAGATGTTGACAACTGTGAAGCTAGCAAAGCGATGGTGAAGCAGTGGAAAAAAGACGAAATTACGCTATACAATAATAGCATAATCATAAGAGTACAAGAACTTACTAAAATAGAATTAAAATGACTTATCATAACTTGAGAACGCCAGCAGGCACAGTAGAAACCATAGAGGCGTTTGAAACACGCAAGGAAGCAAAAGAAACCTTAGCAGACGCTAGGATGGTCTATAGAAACACGGAATATGTTGTTTACCTTAGCCAAAGACCAACAAAAGAATGGCTAAGTAAACGCTAGTAAACTTAAGCGTATAAGCCTGAAAGACTAGCTTTTATTATATCAAAAAGTCGTCGGAAAGTAGTACATTTGTATTGACACACCGGGAAAGTCCCAATGTGTCAATACAACTAACAAATTAAACTATGGAAGTTAAAAAAGCTCAGCAGAATGTAAGAGATAGCTTAAAAGCTATGTTTGATGCAAGTTGTCCTAGCAGCCGCAAAAAAACAAAAATAGAGTATGACGCTAGCATAAGAGTGCTAAGAAGTACCCTAGAAGACAGAAAAAAATTTAGTGAGGAATGGAACACTAAAGAAGTTTTAGAAGCGCAAGAGAGAATAACTAAAGCAACACATAGGTTAGCTCACGTAGAACAGAAGCTAAAAATGTCAACGGACACTGCCGAAATAAAAGACTTGGAAGCACAAGCTATGTGGTGCAAAACCGTAGTAAGACAAGCTAAAGAAATAATCAAATGCTAGACTTCGCAGATAGGTACGACAGAAGTGGAAAAATTGAATCAGTTAGCAAACATAAGCGTAGACTTGAAGAGGTGCTAAGAATTGAGCAAGAGCGCCTAGGCTACGCAGAAGCAGGCTGGGAACTACAAACAAAAACTGCTGCACTCGAAATGACGCAGCAACTTATAAGAAATACTTAGTAATTAAACCGCTATGCAAGCTCACACATATGTACGTGATAACTTGCTAGCGGTTTTCTTTTTATACCTCTTTAGATAAACGGTATTTTTACTTGCGATAATATGTTGTACATTCGTATCAGACAATTGGGCAAAGTGCCTAGCCGTCAAAACTTAATATAAATTAACAAATTATGAAATTAATGCAAGAACAAAAAAATTATCACAGGGCTTTGCTTAAATTGGTTAAGGCACACGAGGAAATGCTAAACACTATTATCGAATGTAAAGAGTTGTACACAAACATTAACTTTAGTGAAGAATACGAAAAGTTAACTAAAGAAGTAATATACAACATGGATAACATTAGATGTAGTGGCTATAGGTTAAAAGAAGCTAGAGATAACAATAAAGACTTAAAATAATGGAGCAAGTACAAAGTACGCAAATAGATGCTGACGAGCTAAAAAAGCAAATAGAAATGCTTAAACTACACGAATTACAAGTAAACTATGTGGGCAACCGCTAAATTAAAATAAAAATTATGGATATTTACAACGAAATGCGACTTTGTGTTAGTGAAATACAAGAGCAACAAGCTAAAGTGATAGCTTGCAAAGAAGAGCTATTTAGTAATAAAGATAGCCAACATTTGCAAAGATACCTAGTAATAGCCGAAGGAACGCTAATAGTAACCAAGGAATCTTTAAAAGAACTAGTGAATGCTTTGTAAACTTAAAAAATGAAACCGTTACGCAGTAGAAGCTCGTATATGCAAATGTATATGAGCTTCTCCTTTAAAAAAGTAACAAGTGCTAGCATAAGCTAACTCTAACATAATGAAAGTGAGCGCTAATATTAAGTAATACTTGGTAAAAGTAAGTGAGTGCAGTATGACAAAGTGTCATGACAAGTTGACACTAAGCTTTTAGATCTCTTTAGATAAACGGTATTTTTATTTGCGATAATATGTTGTACCTTAGCCTTGAGCAATTGGGGATATACCCTTAGCGCTAATTAACTTAATAAAAATTAACATGACTGCAAAAGTAATTAAAAGTTTAACAGAACTTAACACAAAGTTAACTTCGCTGGTACTTGACTATGGTTTTAACGAAAGTATGCTTAAGTATACAGACTTTGGCGAAAAGAAGCGAAATGTCGAAAGAGAAAGTGAAAAAATCGCAAAGAAGATTACGGAATGCCAGGAAGAGCTAAATTTAATCATAAACCATTTAATAGGTTAAAATTATGGTACAATCGCTATTGATCACTATAGAAATAAAAAGAAGGCAAAAGTTAGTTGACGAAGATCAGCTAACGCAAGAGGAAACTAAGTATTACTTAGATTCCATAAAAAAACTTAAAAAATTAAAGATATGAAAGATATACTAACAAGCGCTGAGATAGACAAAGAATCGCAGCGCTATGCAGAAGTTACAGAATATAGAATAATAGTCACACAACGGCTAAAAGAAGCTAGGGAGTGCAAAGCAATTCTAAAGCTATACAGTGAAAACGAAGACTTGCAAAGCTATACTGACAGTCGCGAAATTATACGACAGTTAACTAGCTATACAAAAATGAAGCTAGCGTCTGCGCAGGAATACGAAGAGTACATGACAGAAGCAAAAGAATACGAATAGTATGAAAAAATTCCTAGAAAAAGTATTCTATTGCGTATCAGCGCTATTCTTAACATTCCTTGTACTTCTTGTACTAACCTCAGCAATTATTATTATTTTTAACATAAACACACCATTATGACAACAAATGCAGAATCATATGCTAGAACGCAGCATCTTACAAACATTAATATATATTCACTTCATATATTAGAAAGCCGAAGGTATGTTAGAGCATGCCAACGAAGACTAGAAGAGACTTTAACAGGCCGAGAAGTGCAAATTATAACAGATTCTTACCGCAGGGAGCTAGAGAATATTGATAGGTATGAAAGTAAGCTAACAAAAGCCTATAACAGCTGGTATTTACTGAGATAATGAAACCGTTACGCAGGAAGTGCTCATATATGCAAACGTGTGTGAGTCTTTACTGTCTCAAAAATGTAAAAGCTAGAATTATTTAATATTAGCTTAGTGAAAGCGAGTGCTAGTATTAAGTAATATTTGGTAAAAATAAGCTTAATGACAAATTGTCATGACAAAGTGTCGCTTGTGAAATAGAGCTAAAGATCAATAAAGTAGGCAAGTTTATTTTTTAGTGTCAATTATTTTGCTATATACATGCACTTTGGGTGCGATTTTATATAGAAAGCTCCAAAGTGCACTTTAAGCAAGCTGTGTGGGCTTAAAATATAATTTATATAGTGCTCTATATAAAAAATAAATAAGGCCTTAAAACGGACATATGACCTTTAGACTTCTTTAGATAAACGGTATTTTTATTTGCAATTAAATGAGCTATCTTCGTATCAGACAATTAGGTATAAAGCCTGATCGCAAAAATTTAATAAAAATTAGCAATTATGCAAGAAGTAACTAAAAAAAGCCAATATTGGCTAGAGCTAGATGAAATTAATGAAATCATAGCCGAAGCGCAAATAGAAGCAGAAGAAGCGCAACAAACCCTAACCTTTATTAATATTAATGAAGATTGCTTAGAAGGTGTGAACGTAAGCAACCTATTGCAAAGCGTTGCAAATATTATGCTTGCTAAGCAAGTAAGAGTTGAAGAGTACCAAAGTTACCTAATAGATTATAATTTATTAAAAGATTAACCAATGACTGCAAAAGAAATACAAAAAGAGCTATCTAATGCTCAAGAGAGCAAAAGAAACGCAGATAGTGTTGAAGATTACTTCAGCTTTGAAATAAAAATTAATTTTATACAAAATGTGCTAAAATCCACAAAAATATGAACGAAAGAACTGAATTTTTACGAGAATGTCTAAGAGACGCGAAAGAAGGTTTAAGAAATACAAAAAGTACCTATCTTCGCAAGATATGGCTAACGGACATTAAGAACTGTGAAGAATTGCTAAAAACAATATAAAAGACTGTTTAGCGCATGTTGGCAGTATGCGCTAACTCTTTTTCTTAACATTGGGTGTTAAATACTAGCGTATACCCACACTAGACTTTATTAGCACCAAAGCGTGTTTGTGTTATAGCATTCTAGTGTTAATACCTTTTAACACAGGAAGTTAATTAGTGCGTATTACTAATCTAAGTTATACTAAAGATAAGCCGATTCCACGGGAAACGCTAAAATTTGTTAATTTTAACTTTACATAGGCGTAAACTAACTCATACTCACGTAGTTATGCTAATTTGGTAAACCTTTAGTTAACGTGTGTTAATCTTTTAACGCGTGTTAGTTAACTTGCGCCAATTCATTTAACGTTTGTTAGCTCATACTCACGTAGTTATGTTAATTTGGTAAACCATTAGTTAACGTGCGTTAGCTTGGTAAGCCATTTAGCGCTTGTTAGCTCATACCCACGTAGTTATGCTAATTTGGCAAACCTTTAGTTAACGTGTGTTATCTTGGCAAACCATTTAACGCATGTTAGCTACTTATCACGTTAGCTAACAATAGCTTATGCTAATTTGGCAAACCTTTAGTTAACGTGTGTTAGTTTGGCAAACCACTTAACGCATGTTAGCTCATACACACATACTTATGCTAATTTGGCAAACCTTTAATTAACAAACCTATGTGAATATTTGTTAATTTTAACGCTTGGCTCGCTTAGTGTTGGTAACATGAGTGTTAGCATTAACAAACCTATGTGAATATTTGTTAATTTTAACGCTTGGCTCGCTTAGTGTTGGTAACATACGTATTAACGCATCTTAGCACAATAGGTATGACATGTCATATGTATTAACACATGTTAGCGTCGTATGTATTAGCACACGTTAACGATCCATATTAGCGTATGTTAGCGCTCCATATTAGTACTCCATATTAGCGCATGTTAGCGCTCCATATTAGCACACGTTAGCACCGTAGTTAAAGAATTAAAAGATGCGCAAGAAGGCGCTAACATAGTTAAAAAAAGCACGTATTAACGTTTGTGTTTTTTTTCTAACGATACGCGCTAAAAAAAGCTAAATAGGGCCCCCTGGCAAGGCCCCCCCTGGCCCCTTTCTGCCTCAGTAAAATTTTGCCATATTTTTGAAGTTATCAAGCTTTCTCGCTAGAGAATCGTAACATATCTACTCGGTGGGTGCAGAAATAAAAACTTTTCGCTAACAAGTCTAGTGTCTTCGCTGAGAAACAATAAGAAACAATGTAAACAATGTATTGTTTCTTGCTCTAAGGCATACCTGCCATGCCTTAGGAGTGCGGAGAAACAATAGAAACAATAATAAAGGACTTTAACCCGATTATAGAAACGGACTAAAACGGAGAAACAATGAGAAACAATAGAAACAATACATTGTTTCTCCGTAACGTGCTGGGCGCACTCGATTTAGATGCCGAGAAACAATAGAAACAATAATATATAAGATCTTTAATAAATGAATATTATTGATATATTATATATAAATTATTGAATAAACACCTTTAGGGCTATATGGGAATTATTGTTTCTATTGTTTCTCCGAGGCCTTTTTGGCTCCTAAGCCACTGAGTTAGAAGTGTATAAGCGAGAAACAATGATTATTTTTATTGTTTCTCGGTGTAATGTCAACTTTTTTTCGTATATTTGTATCGGACTAGGACATGTGTTCTAGCGATAATTAAATACACATAAAAAATGGAAAATAAAGATAGGATAATGGACTGGGATGGGGAGCGCTATCCATACGATCCAGGTGAGGCGGGTTACTGGCAAAGAAGGGCTAGAGATGGGCAAGAATATTTGACCAAACCAAGGTCCTTATCAAGTCCACAAATGCTGTGGGAATTGGCATGTTTATATTTTGAAAGAGTAGACACGACTCCATTGAAAAAGAATGACTTTATTAGGGGTGGCGAAAGAGCTGGGGAGACTGTTTCAGTTGACGCCGCTAGACCTTACACGTGGACAGGTTTTGGAGACTTTTTATTTGAAAAAGGAATTGGTGGAAGACGTGTTGTAGAAAACTACCGACAAAACACCGGCCGCAAGTATGACGAGTACATTGAGGTTATTTCACAAATTGAACAAGTGATGTACACTAACAAGTTTGACGGCGCGGCTGTAGGTACCTTCGCTGGCACAGTAATGACTAAAGCCCTCGGTCTTGCCGACATAGTGATTAATGAAAATCGCAACCACGACATGGGCCTTGACTACAGTAAGCTATCAGCTTCTGCACTTGAGGAGATTGCAGCACTACAGAAAGAGCAGGATGAAAAAGACTCAACTAAATGAGGATAGACAGCAATAAGGCAATAGCAGAACTCTGTAGGCGTTCCTTTTTTAGGTTCGTACAGGAGTTCTGGTCTGTGGTAATTCCGGAAAGCCCTGTGTGGAACTGGCATATAAAGTATCTCTGTGATGAGCTACAGTATCTCAACACATTTGTGGTTGCCCGGAAACCCAAGCCTTATGACTTAGTGATTAACATTCCACCTGGCACAACCAAGTCAACCATTGTAACACAGATGTACAATGCATGGGTTTGGACGGTTGACCCAGCGCAGAGGTTCATTGCCACGTCTTATGCACATACGCTAGCTTTAGCACAGTCTATCAAGACGCGTGATATTATTCTCAGCGATAAATACACGCTCCTGTTCCCTGAAGTTACGCTAAAGAGTGACCAATCAGGCAAAGGAGACTTCCGCACAGATCAAGGAGGGCAGCGATTCACCACTTCAACAGGTGGTACGGTGACTGGAATGCACGCTCACCAGATTATTATCGATGACCCAATAAACCCCTTGCAGTCAGCCTCGGAAATAGAGAGGAAAAATGCAAACAATTTTGTAACTAGCACACTCTCCTCACGTAAAGTGAACAAGGAGATAACACCAACTATTCTGATTATGCAGCGATTGCATGAGTCAGACCCAACGGGGGAGATGCTTAAGAAGTCAAAAAAGATAAAGCATATTAACCTCCCAGCGGAAGACAACGGGAATATTACACCTAAGGAACTTCAAAAGAACTATGTCAATGGCTTATTAGACCCCATACGGCTCAACAGGGAGGTCCTAGATGAGGCGAAAGTGGATTTAGGTACATATGGCTACGCGGGGCAATACGGTCAGAATCCGGCGCCCCTAGACGGTGGTATGATAAAACGTAATTGGTTCGGCATTATTGACTGGGTGCCAGAGCACGCTAATCTAACCTGGAACTTTGTAGCTGATACAGCATATACGGAGGATGAGGCAAATGACCCTAGTGGCTATATAGCCTTTGCTAGAGTTGGAGCCAATTTCATCATACGCGCAGCCAAGATGGAACGGCTAGAGTTTCCAGAGCTTATGAAAGCCCTACCTAAGTTCGCTAAGGCTAATGGGTACACCCGTAGATCGATGTTGGAGATTGAGCCAAAAGCTTCTGGTAAGTCACTCGTACAAACACTACGTAAAGAAACCAACCTTAACGTAAAAGAAGGTAAACCACCAGCTAAAGATAAAATATCTAGGGTGTTCGATAGTTCACCAACACTAGAAGCAGGCCGTGTAAGACTCATCAAGGGCCATTGGAACGAGGAGTTCCTGCAGCAGTTGTGCACATTTCCCAATGCCGCACACGATGAGTACGTAGATTGTCTCACAATGATGGTTGGCAAGTCTAAGCGCAATCGCAGAGGTGTTACTAGGTCAAACTAGAAATAATTTCAACAATATAGCAAAGTGTCATTTATTTTACCTATATTTGTAGCATTATTAATAATTTTAAAGAACTAAAGATATGATTTGCACATGCCCAAGAGCGGAATCTCTACCAGACATTCCCATATTTGAGTGCCCAGAAACATTTGGTCAGATACAAAAGGTAGCTTTCCAGCGTATTACTGGTACAAACGGAATAAAAAACAAATTTACGACTACGGCAAGCATTGAGCTAAAAGCTTCATGGACGCCATTTATGGTGGCTACGGATAGCACTAAGATAGTCATGTCACCATACATACAAAATCCAGAAGCGGCAGGAGGTGGACCCCGCATGTTTGGCGGTGGAAATGAAACTCTCGGTGGTGTCGAAGAAGTTGTTGGAACAGAGCCAACACCATTCACAGGAATATTCCGCAAGGTACCTCAGGCGGCCATTAAAGTGCTTAAGCAACTAGGTTGTGAAGATGTAGGTGTATATCTAATTGACGAGAATGGGGCAATAGGAGCGATCAAGGGGGAAACAGAAGGAGACTTCTTTCCAATTCCTGTAAGGTCATTCTTTGTTGGCGACAAAACACTCGGTGGGTATGACGCACCAGACAGCAACGTTGTTCAATGGAACTTCTTACCAAACTGGTCTAACGACTTAGCAATGATTTATCCTACAGACTTCAATCCATTGACAGATTTGAAAGGGGTTGAATAATGACAAACAAACCAGTAGAATTAATTTGCGGAACACGGCGTGAGACTTTTGATAGATTTCACGCTACCCGCATATTGACGTTAAGAAACAATGGTGGCTGGGCACTTCCAAAAGACACAGAATTTACATTCAGCAGGAAAAATGGTATTAGACTTAAAGCAGATAAAAAACGCGCTCGAGACACAGAAGAAGTCCGGGACGATAAACAGGGCTAAGATACACCAGGACCGCATAAGATTTCATGCGGAGACCAGGATATCTAGTACTCTATCGTACGCTGGAACTAACTTCTTGCGGTGGGTAGAGTCGTTAATACCTAGTGACAAAGCTAAAATATTCAAGGCGCTATTTCAGCAGCCTGTTAAAACTGCAGAGCTCACTGGCATAATCTTTGACAAATTAAGCAGAGTTTTTGACGGTCGCAATCCAGCTTTTAATTACCAGTTCACTAGTCCCGAAGATAGGGATGATTGGGAGTATTATCGTCAGGATGTTCTCAAAGAACCGGCAATTTGGCAAACAGACGGATGGGAAAATTTCAAAACAGAAATTAATTCTGTACTTGTTGTAGACTTGCCAGCAGAGCAAAGCGGTGATAAACCAGAACCTTATTTTTACTGGCTACCAATAGATCAAGTTATTGATTACCGGGTTAATGATAAAACTCAGAATATGGAGTATATCATATTTAAGCAAGGCTTTAACGATAAAGATAAAGAGCAAATAGCTGTTATAGATGATACATCATTCAGGGTATTTACTGTTGAGTATGGGGATATTATAGAGGAAGTTTCTAACAACACACACGACTTGAATTATTGTCCAGCTAGGTTTTTTTGGAATGACCCTCTAACGCTAGAAGAGCCTGATATTAAAGTACACCCCTTATCAAAAGTACTAGAGTCACTAGATTGGTTCTTGTTTTTTCACACATCTAAACGACACCTTGATTTGTATGGTGCATATCCTATATACTCAGGTTATGAGTCAGATTGTGATTATAGCAACACATTGACAGGTGAAGAGTGCGACGGTGGGCACCTAAGAAACAATGATGGCAACTTTATGTTTGGCGCAGATGGTAAATTACTAGCCTGTCCCAAGTGTGGTGACAAACGTATTGCTGGTGTTGGATCTTTTGTGACGGTACCAGTACCGCAGGATGGTGAGGTTGACATGCGTAACCCAGTACAAATGCTTATAGTAGACAAGTCAAGTCTAGACTATAACGTACAGGAAGTAATGCGTCTCAGGGAGGAAATTATTAATTCAGTTGTTGGCGTAGATGGTGGCGTTGTTAATGAGCAGGCTATAAACGAGAAGCAAGTTAACGCTAACTTCGAGAACCAGAGCACAATACTGAACAGAATAAAAAAAGGCTTTGAGGAAGCGCAAGACTTTGTGGATGAAGTAACATGCAGACTACGGTATGGTAACACCTTCCTTTCAGCAGACATTAACTTAGGTACTGAGTTTTATGCTGTGGACCCAATGGAATTGCGTAAGCGCTATGCGCTAGCAAAATCAAATGGAGCTAGTACAGCAGAACTGGACGCAATGCAAGGGCAAATTCTAGAAACAGAATACAGGCACAATCCTCAGCAGCTACAAAGGATGTTAACACTATCACAAGTTGAGCCTTTTACACACTTTTCGCTAGACGAAGTGTTTAAATTGCAAGAAAAGCAAATAATTAGTCAAATAGATTTCGTTATTAAGATTAATTTTACTACATTCGTATACAGATTTGAAAGAGAAAACGGAAATATCATTGAATTTGGTATAAAAATACCTTTTAGTGAAAGAATAGAGGCAATTAATAAAAAATTTAAAGAATATGCTAAACAACAGTTATCAGACATCGGAACTGGATTTGGTGAGCCAAGAGAACTACCAAGTACCCCGGGGGGAGGAAAGTCACTTCCACGCAAGGATTGAGCGTAAGCAATTTGACGCTAGTACTGGCAATCGCCAGTCAATTCCACGCATTCAGAAATTTGAGTTTAAGTCTTTTAAGGCTACGCTTGCTAGTCTTAAATTGCAGGGCTACACAGTCGACATTCTGTACAATCCTACAGATTACGTAAAAGAACAACTGGAGCACAAGAAAGCCTACACTCAGAAACTTAGAGATGATCGCTACAAAGCAGTGGCGGATAAGCAAGCAGCAGAGCGCGAAACCTTGAAAGAAGAGTTACGCAAAGAGCTTGAAGCAGAAAATAAATTAGCACAAGACACTAAAAAGTTACAAGCTAAAAATTCAAAGGGTTAGAATTATGGCATTAACAGCAGATACATTAAAAGCAAACGAAATACTCTCAAGCTTAACCGCTGAGCAGTTAACAGCAATTACAAATTTGTCAAAGAACGACGAAGATAATGTAATTGGATCGAAGGTTGGAGAAATACACAGGCAGTACGATGAGACAATACTCAAGGCTACGGGTATAGATAGGGATGGCGATGAAAAGAGCTATAAATACTTAGAGCGTGCGGGCGCAAAGCTAAAAGGACAGGCTGCAAGCGTTAGCACACTAGAAGAGCAGGTGACTAACTTGAAAGATATGCTTAAAAAAGGTGGCTCTGACAAAGAGCTTAAGGCACAGCTGGAAAGCACAATTGCAGAGCTAGACCTCACTAAGACACAGTTTAATGAGGTGCAGTTAGCTTTAAAAACAAACAACCAAGACCACGCAAGTAAGTTGTTTGGTATGCAAGTAGACTACGAAATAGGCCAAGCAACGTCGGGTATTAAATTCAAACCAGAGCTTCCGGAAAGCGCTTCAAAAGTGCTAATGCAACAAGCAATAGCAAAAGTTAAAGGAAACAAAGCTGAGTTTATTGACGATGGCGCAGGTGGACAAAGGTTGGTGTTTAAGAACGAGGCTGGGGCCACGCTCAACAACCCTAAGAACCAACTGAACCCGTATACGGCAGCTGAGCTTTTAGGCAATGCGCTGAATGAGATGGGCGTTATTGATGAGGGTAGAAAAGTGCCAGGCGGCGGAACAAAGCCACCAGGTGGCAAAGGTGGTGGAACAACAGTAGATGTAGCATCAGCTAGAACACAGGTTGAAGCAAATGCTTTTATTGCTAAGCAATTACAAGGGCAGGGTTTAGCTAGAGGTACTGCAGAGTACGACACTGCAAATACTAAAGCGTGGAGTGAAAATAAAATTTCAGCTCTACCAGAGAAATAAGAAACACAAGGGCAAAGGGTGAGCCTAATTTATATAACTTTTAAAGAATAAAAAACATGAGCTTAATTGCAACACGTGTACAAAACTGGAGAGTAGACACTCCGGAATTTGACAAAAACATGACCCGCCCAAGTGAGTATGGTGCGCTTGACTTTTTCGTTAGCCAAACGGATTCGGGACAATCATTTGTAACACCAGATCTGAAAGCAAAAGCGATGGCCTCGATAGGTACTACGCTTCAAATGCCTGCAATCAACTTTGATGCTGGTGTAACTGTGTCTAATCAGCGCCAATGCGTTATTGCAGATAGCGAGAATACATCGACCTTGCATACTGTAGTGTTTGCTACATATGCTATTGGTTTTACTATGGTGCCTGCGCTATACATGAACAATGATATTTCATATCAGCATGACTTTCGCAGAAAGATGGAGAAAATAACTCGTGCAATGGCCGACGCGCTAGACATAGCAGCTGTAGCGGCCTTAGAAGCGCAAAAAACGCAGGTATTTGAAGATTTACTCATTTATGAGGCTTCTGCAAACACATTAGCAATTCCTTGGGACTTGCGTCAGGAGATTTTTGGTGACTTAAATCCTATCATGCGTGCAAACGATTATCGTGGGCCTATTCATGTAATTGGTAATGCTGGTGTAGATAGTATGATCCGTAAAATGGACCAACTTGGTACATACAACGAAATCAACAAGCAATTAGAGTTTGCTGGTAAGGCTTTCCACTTTACTAACAACGTAACTAATGCTATTGACAAATACGCAACAGCCTTTGCGGTTGAGAGCGGGCAAGTTGGCCTATTGACTCGTGCTGGACGTGAGAACATCCTTGGTACTAAGTCAAACGACCATGAGTGGGACATCGTAAGAATGCCTATTTTGGATATGCCGATTGATACACATTACTACACCGCTGTTGGTGACCAATCAGCTATTGCTGGTGAGTCTTCTGCAGATATGACCTGTAATGTTAAAGAGCACTTCGGCTTTGCTGTTGACGTAGCTTATTTAATCTCTTACAACAGTAACTCTGCAACTATTGCTGATCCAATTATAAAACTGGATATTGCAAAGAGTGAAGCAGCTAATCCAGCCGCAAGACCAGTAACAATTGTTAATGGCTTAGACAATCCAATACACACTTTGCCTGCTGTTTAAGGTAATTGACATGTAAATAACTTAAAAGGGGTGGGGTAAAAAATGCCTCATCCCTTTTTTATACATATACAAATGATAAGAATTAAGGACATACAAGATAGGCTAGCAAGCGTTGTTGGCTGGCAACAAGCGTACAACCCGGAGAGACTTATTGACAGAGCGCTAACTACTACCGAGAGTGGTTTGTACTTTCAAGGAGCGCACCCGCTTTTAACACTTGAGAATATCGAGTCGGCTATGCCTGATGACTTTGAATTGCGCTACCCTAAGTGGAATACTATTTTAAGGTACGAGGTAAGAAGCCGTGTAGAGCATAACGGTAAGATTTATATTGCCAAGGAAGAAAACAATGGCGTAGAGCCGGAGATATCCGACTTTAACAATGACTTCTACGATGGCGACTTTGGTGGGGCCTGGGCTGGGTATAACATAGTATCAGACTATCTAGAGCAAGAAACGCTAAAAGCTATAGCAACAACGATACAGCGCTTTTTAACTGAGCAAACACTAGAGCGTGGAACGCGTGACATACTGCTACAGGAGCACTTTTATGACAACCCTAGTAACACCAACAAGATGGCACTTACTGGAAGCACTTGTGGTTTCTACATAAATAACCAACGCTCACTAGGCGTAACAACTAAGCTAGATAGAGTTAGTTTACAGTTCAGTGAGCCTGGCAAAGTTAAACTATACGTAGCTAAGAGCCTTTCAGATGCCCCTGTTCGAACGATTGAGTTAACCTATACAAATAGCCAAGATAAGCCTCAGTGGTTTAAACTAGACAACTTGTATCTCTCTGGAGATAGCGAATGGGTTGTTTATTATGAACAAGCTGAATTAGAAGGAGACATGCGTGGAATGATAGGAAATTTAGTAGGACTTGAAGCAACAGCACATATCTGCGGTAATAAGAAATTCCTAGACGTTCAGCCAATTAACTCAGACCATAAAGGAGCAGGGTTAAATTTTGAAGTTACAGTTGCTTGCGACTTGTCAGACTTTATAATTGACCAGAGGATGATGTTTGCCAATGTTATACAAAAACAAGTTGCAACCACACTCTTAAGAACTATGGCCTTAAACCCAAGTGTCAGGGTCAATTCTAATCAATCAAACGTGAGCCGTATGGACATTCTATACGAGTTGGATGGTAATACCAATGGGTATAGGCCAGGAGGTCTAGGACACGACCTAAAAGCTTCATACAACGCGCTTAAATTGGATTTAACGGGATTGGATAAATATTGTCTTACTTGTAAGCGTAAAGGTGTAAAATATGGTGTAGCATAATGGAAAATAACCTCTTGAAACTTAAAGACAATATACGTGAGCTAGGCGATGACCTTCCAGATGTTCTAGCTGATATTATACGGAACAATGAGCATGTAATTCTTGATATGAATACGCAAGACCAGTTGTATGAAAGAGGCATTAACCGACTAGGTGTAAGTCTAGCTGATTTTGAACCATACGCGCCTTTCACGCTTCGTATGAAACAAATGACTGGACAGCCAACTGATAGAGTTACACTACGTGACACTGGGGATTTTACTAGGTCATTCTACTTAGATGTTTCTAAAGAAGGTTTTGAAATAAAAGCAGCTGATACTAAAACCAATGAACTTGTAGCCAAGTATGGTAAACAGATTTTTGGTTTGACTAAAGAGAACTCAGAGGAGCTAGTAAAAGAGTATATTATACCAGATTTAATGAAACACTTAAAAAAAGCAATAGATGGAGCGGATAAGTAAAATACCGGTTATTAATAACCCAGCGCTTATAGACAAAGTCATAGCCGATGTTCAGACAGGCTTAGCCCAAAATCTGGGCTGGTTAGACCACGCGTTTGGCCGGGCCCAAAGGCTAGTGAAAGAAATAAATAAAAAAAAGTACCTTATTCCCGGTGTCTATTCCGGAAAAAAGAACTATCTTGACGTGTCACCTGATTCAAGGATAGGCAACTTCTCATTTTTTAAAATCGATGACCCGCAGTCAATGGACTGGGACCCAAAGATTAGAGGTAGAATTGTTGTTGATTATTCACTTATATTTTGGGTTGATTTACGGAAAATACCCGGAACCGAGGGACGCAATACTGAGATAGTAAAAGCCGAAATACTAAAAGTATTAAATGGTGGCTTTCATTTAAGATCAGGCAGAATAACAGTGTCTAGTATATATGAGCAAGCCGATAATATTTACAAAGGCTATACAATACCCGAGATTGAAAACCAATATTTAATGCAACCATACGCGGGTTTTAGATTTAAGGGCAAATTAACAATTAACGAAAGTTGCTAACTTCTCTGTTGTAGCAGGCTAGCCAGGGTGGAACCTCTAAGCCATTTTGGTTAGCCATTTTTTTATACAAACAAAATGAAAAAAGTAAAACTTGGTAATTACAAATTAGAAATGTACGATTCACTTGATGAGTTACCCATAACTAGATTTCACAAATACAATAAGATGTTATTGGTGGATGCGGGTGTAGGTTCAAACATTGGCGATTTTGATATGCACATTGAAAGAGCAATTAGGTTTAGCAAAAGTAATCCAGAGATAGTCCGGCAAGAGTTGGAGAACCTACGGCAGAGCGTGTATATGATACAAGAAGAGCTAAACCCGGGGCACTTAGCTTTTTGTGCATTAATAAAGTCAATCAATGGAAAAGACTGCACAGATATAACCGATGAAGGGCTAAAAGCAACACATAGAATACTCTCCAGTGTGTATAACAATGAAATGGACAAGCAACTAAAGAAAGCTAAAAAAAAAATCGAAGCGGACTTAAACATGTACTTTCCAGAGCTTTTCGACGACGCAGACACTAAAGAGTATTATGACTTACTCTTGAAGCGAACACGCTTGACGCTACAAAGTATTCATAGCGATGAAGATAATGAGGAAGTAATAGATAGCTTAACTACACAGATGTTGTTGCATAATGCGCCTAAAAAGTTTTATGGAACAGATAGTGCCGAGATTGTATTTGACAAGCAGTTTGAGGAGATGTGTTTAGGCATAGCAAAACACCTAGGAGTTGACGCTAAAAAGTACACAGTATTAGAATATTATAGCGCATTTGAATATATGAAGAAAGATGCAAAAAAAATAAATAGTAATGGCAGAAAATCAAAGTAATTGGAACTTTAAACCTATCGAAGATAACTTCCGCGCTATGGCCGACGCGATAGTAGGTATTATTGATAAGCTAACAGATAAGCTGGCTGGTATTTCTAAAGAAGCTAAAGACGTTGAAAAGTCTTTGGGAGGGATGTCTGGTGCAACTAAAGAAAACCAAAAAGATATGGAAGAAGCTGCTGAACGCGCAGAGCGTTTAGCGAAAAAAAAGAAAGAGCTAAAGTTGCAGGAGCTGCAGGCCACAAGAGCGTTAGCAGAAGCAAACCATATAGCTAGAGAGAATGCGCAAGTACAAAAACTGCAGGCTCAAGTGGCTGGCAGTTTATCAAAATCAATAAATGCGTTAACTGCGCAATATAAGCTGAATGTCATTGAGCTAAAGGGTATGAGTAAAGCTCAACGCAATAGCAAAGGTGGTAAAGCGATGCAGAAAGAGACAAAAGCCCTTAGTAAAGAAATTAGCGGCTTAAACAAGTCTATGGGGGATTCATCAAGTGCATCCAATGCATTTACTGGCTCAATCACCAGTATACCTGGTCCTGTTGGAATGGTAATACGAAGTGTTAGGGGCCTGGGCGCTGCTCTTATGATTTTGCTAAAAAATCCAGTGGTTGTAGTTATCGCGCTAATCGTTGGGGCGTTAGTAGGTCTATATGCGGCATTTACGCGCACGCTTGAAGGTACAGAAGCTGTACGAGCTGTTACAAATACGCTAGTTGCAGTTATGCAAACAACATTGAATGTCCTATCAGAAATAGCCTTAGCAATATACCGAACCGTAATTCCAGCTTTTAAAACGTTTATAAATAGCGCTAAGCTTATTGGCAAAGATTGGCAAGCACTCATGCTGGAAATACAGATTGCATGGGATAAGCTATTTGGTGGTTCCAATAAAGTTGAGGAGTTACAGAACGAGCTTAGTAAAGTTACCACCGAGACAAACAAAATAAAAGAAGAGCAAGTAGAACTAAACAAAACTCTTAAAACCGGTTGGGCCGATGCTATAGCAGGCGTATTAGGTTATGGAGATGCATTAAAAGATAACTTAAAAAAAGGAAAAGAGAAAACAAAAGCCGAGAATGCTGCGCATAGAATGCAGGTACGCAATTTGACTGAGAATGCTAAGCTGGAAGCTGAAGGCTCGATGTGGCGGGCTAAGTCGGAGGCCATTCGTAGATTTGATGCTGTAAAAGCTATTGAGTATACAGAGAAAGCGTATGCTGCGCGTTTAAAATCATTGGACAATACCCGCAAGGAAATGGTCCTCAACGAGAAAGCAGCCAAGGAAAAAGCAGGCATGGATGTGTTAAACTGGCAGGCGCAGATAGATCTAGCTAATGCTACTAAAGCTAGAATGGGGGCTACCACTGCCTTGTTTAATAAAGAAACCGAAACGCACCGTATGCTTAACAGGATGCGCACACAGGCTGCTGCGCAGGCCAAGGCTCGTACGCTTGCACAGTTAGATATTGAAGCTGATGGGCTGGAGGAGATGCTATCAAATAACCAGGCTATAGTAGACAATACAGAGAGTACTATAGCTGAGAGGCAGGGCGCTCTTGAGAGAAATGCAATACATGAGCGAACCATGATAGAGCAAAGGGGTGAGGCTGAAAAGGACTTTATAAAGAAGCTCGAAGAATATAAGGTTCTTAGCGATGCGGATAAGATACTTAGAATTAACGCAATGGATGCTAAAACCGGTGAGTTGTTATCTGAGCAGAGGCAGAGGCAGTTTGACGAAGAGGCCAAGATTTTAGAATCACACGATAAACACTGGGCAGAAAAGATAAGAGGCTGGGAGACATACTGGGAAAAAGAGTATGCTATGGAAATACGCCGTGTAGATATTATTGCAGACATAAAAGATCTTGAGATAGATATGATGCAGAAGAGCGACGCAAAAAAGAATACGTTGAGCCTAGAAGCTGAGAAAGAAAGACTAGTGGCCTCGGTTGTGCTTGCTGAACAACGCAGAAATCTTGTTGGCAAAGAGAAACAGAAAGAGATTGATGAGGAACTAGTTATGCTAGACGTGTTAATTAAAAGCATAAATCACAAGATAGGCAAGGCTAAGCAAGACCACGACCTTTGGGACATGCTCGGTATTGATATGGACGACAATAGAAAGCAGGGTATACAGTCAGCTACTGACTTTGCTATATCACAAGTTAATGCTGTTCTGGACGCCAAGATAAAAGCCGCTGAGATAGCAGTACAGCTAGCGGATAAAGAAATAGCCGCAGCCCAGAAATTATTAGATTTCGAAATGACTGCGCGTGCTAACGGGTACGCAAGTAACGTAGAATATGCGCGCAAGGAAAAGCAGCAAGCCGAGAATCAAAAAAAGGCTGCTCTTAAGGAGCAGGAGAAGTTTCAGAAAGCGCAAGAAAAGATACAGCTTGTTCAGCAGTCAGTAAATCTAGTAACAGCCTCCTCTTTAATATTTGCCCAGATAGGTAACCCGTTTATTGCTATTCCATTGATCGCTGTGATGTGGGGAGCTTTTGCTGCGGCTAAATTAGAGGCTTCTAAAGTAACAAAACCAAAGTCAGAGAGCTATGGGGATGGTACTGTGGAGCTACTACAAGGTGGATCGCATGCAAGTGGGAGTGATGTAGATTTAGGAACTAAGGCCGACGGAACGCGTAGAAGAGCGGAAGGCGGTGAGTATTTTGCTGTTATAAATAAGCGAAGTTCCAAGAAGTTTCGCAATGCAATTCCAGATGTAATTAACTCGCTAAACAACGGGTCTTTTGTAGATAGATATGCAAATACTTTTAGCGGCGCGGAAGGTATGAATTTTAGTGTTCAGCAGCCTAATTTTATTAACCTGGCACAAATTGAAAATGACTTGAGAGACATTAAAGAGCAGCGCAGCAGAAATAGCTATATTGACGCACAAGGCAATATGGTTGAGCAGTATAAAAACTTAAAAAGAACAGCAAGAAGATGAACCCAGTATATAAATTCTCAGTAAATGGCCATGTTGTAAATCCTCTATATAAGCAAGATATTTCTAAGGAATATACTATGGAACCTGGGCAGCAATTTTTCAGAACTACACTTAGTGGTAACTTACGTTTTTTAGGTGTCGACTTTGAATGGCTTTCCGCGCAAAACATAGAAATTGCATTTAATCTGTATGTTGAAATAAGCTATGACGGAGGTGCAAGCTCTGTGCCATATTGGCAAGGTATATTTTACAAGACTGATGGTAAATGGGACTTTGATAATAAGATAGTGGAGGTTAAAGTTCACCCTAAAGATCAGTATACAGAGATATTAGCAAACATGGAGAATGAATATAATTTGTTAGATTTATCACCTGGCAAAGAACACGTACTAATAGATAAGCGCCCGATACTGCAAGTATACTTACCTGGCAGAAGCACTATCGATAACTTCATGGGAGGAACTACGTGGAAACAAAACACGATAGTGAGTCCTACAGACCACGAGGCTATACAGCGTGACTTCATATTTGCTAACCCTGTAAACTACTATACTTCAGAGGTAACAAATGCTAGTATTGATTCTACAGAAGTTACTGGAACACCTACAATATGTGTTGGGTCATACATGCAAGATACTGAATTTACAGACTTAGGAGACTATACTAAACACATTAGTATTGACGGTGTAAAAATTATTGACTCACAAAACGACGCAACTTACCGGGTCACATGGGAAGAGAAGATTAAATTTGATTACGACTTTAACAAAGAGATAATAATTAGAGCTGAGGCTAATGTGTATAGAGGAGATGAACTATTTTTCACTAACGAAATCACCATACAAGAAATAGAAAATGTGCCTTTTATAACGGTGTACGCTACTGGAGGTATGACACCCACTACAGGAAGCCTAAGAGTGTACAGACCAGTGCAAACAAAAGTTTATCAAAGAATAATAACGGATAAGTTTGTATCTGATGAGCTTACTCACAATATACCAAATGAAGATATTGTAGCCGATAATAGAAACTACCGATACGCATCAAGATTTGGTAACCCATCGGTATTAGTATCAACTAGAGCTAGCATAGCCCCTACTAAACACGGTAAAAGGCCAGATGGTTTATATTATGCGCAACCAGTTACCCCCATAGGTGCTCCAGCAGAAACTAAAATGTTTCCAATAGCTAGCAGCGAGTGGGGTTATGGTTCTATATGGTTCTATTATGACCCTATTTGGACCTTTATGGACCAAGATAATAGAAAAGAATATGTTATGAAGGATGCTATTTCTTTGTCTAGCGCCATAAGTGCTGTATTAAGAAAAGTAGATCCAGAGTTATCGTACGCTAATGATGTTTTGCATAGCATACAACTATCTGGTGAAGACTCTATGTTTATAACTCCTAAATCTAATATTACGGCAGGTGCATATACGCTAGCTGCGCGAAAAGCCCCAGTAAAGCTAAAAATGCTTTTAGACTTACTTATGAATATTTTTCAATGCTATTGGTTTGTAGAAGACGGACGGCTTCGTATCGAGCATATAAGCTGGTTTAAAAATGGTGGCTCTTATAGCCCAAACTTTCAAGAAATTAGCTATGACTTAACCAGCATGCTAAATACTAGGAATGACAAGTCTTGGGCATTTTTAAGCAACAAATTTGAGTATGATAAAAATGAAATGCCCGAGCGCTTTGAGTTCAGCTGGATGGATGAAGTGTCAGAAGCTTTTAGCGGATTTCCAATTGAGATGCGTTCTAAATATATACAACGCGGAAAAATAGATAGTGTAAATGTTTCTAACTTTACAACCGATATAGATTACATGCTTGCAATACCAGAAGATGTTAGCCCAGATGGCTTTGCTTTTTTTCAAGCAATTCCAGACTATCAAACAGGTGCGTACAAGATACCTTATACAAATTGGCAAGCAACAGTGCTACAAAATGGGGGCTTTAGCTGGATTAACCTGCATAATAACTACTGGCTAGATAACTTGCCTACTAGGAAAGTAATAGTAAATGGCGAAGATAGGTATTTGGTGTGGGGTATGCAGCGGAAGCTCAAACAGTCGGTAACCTTTCCAACATTATATGACCCAGACCCACTTAAATTAATAAAAACCGACTATGGACAAGGTCAGATTGAAAAAATAAGCGTATCTTTACATAGTAGAATCGCGAAAGTAGACTTAAGATATGACACAGAACCTAATGAACAGCCATAGCGTATTACCTTTTTATGGCTCTATTGACCAGCAGGCGCACAGAAGAGATTACGCGTACGGCGCAGTATTTCCACTGATAGTGCCAAGTAGCTCCTTTATACCTTTTAGGCTTACTGGGACTACCTCTGGCGATAGTATTCTAGTGAAAAACCTAAAGGGGCAAACAGTTAAAGACGTAACGTCTTACTTTCCAAGTGTCACTAGTGATACATATGAGTCACCTGGGGCTGTGGCTTTAGGCTTGGCCCAGGGGCAGTATTACCTACAGCTAGGTGATAAATACTCAGAAGTTTTTAATACGGTCAATAACGTATCTGAGCATATTAAAGTAGACTGGTGGAGCGAGGTAGACTCTTTCAAAAACACTATGTACATTGACTCCCAGCTAGGTAAGCCAGAATATCCGTTTACTGAGGAGGGAGAAGATCGCGATGGCTTTTTCTTTGCAGAGAAACAAATTTCCGAGAAGACTTATAAGTTTACCTTCCTTTCTCCTGAGTATGTGTTAGATGCTCTGCGGCTTGTAAGTATGGCCGATTACATCGAAGTAACAGATAGGTATAACATACTTCATAAGTGCGACACATTCCTTATAACGCCTAAGTGGCAGACACAGGGGAATATAGCGAGTGTAGAGGCAGAATTCCAGACGGCTACAGCTATAAAGAAGTTGGGGCTAGGTATTCCAGGGCTTGCTGGTAGTGGCCCGGATTTTCAATTTGATGATAGCGAGTTTCAAGTAAATTTATCTGTTAACACAGTTAATTCAAGTACGCCTAATAAAGCCATAACAGAACTGTTTATATCTGGTAGTACACTTACCGCTAAAAGAGGTTTATTGCAAGTAAAAGATATTGACGGCCTTACAGAAATGCTAGCCAATGCGCTAGATAAATACTTATCAAAAATAAATGATGATACAGCCAAAGGGAAAATAACATTTGAAAAAGGATATCAAGTAGGCGAATACATCCCAGGTATGTTTGGTGGAGATATGGACGAACATGCCAACCTAGTGGTAGAATCTGTTACCGCTCGTGGCAAAATGTCTGCACCCGAATATCAATTTAACCATGTGACCGTGATTGGTGACGAATTAATATTGACCGAATCAGGCACAATTGAATCCGTCTTAGAAGTGGAAGGAGAAGATAGGGTTTATCTTTGCGAGATGCAACTGGAAGAAGGTGAAGTCACAGCTTTTCAGGTAGGCGATCTTGTGAAAGGTATATTTCACGAAGGTTTTTCTTTTCAGTCATCATTTATGCGTGTCCTAGAAGTTGGTGAAACTTTCCTCAAATTTATTTTAGCTTTAGATACAGATACTCCTACGCAATCAAACTTAGCTCCCCAACCATTTATGAAAATTGCGCGAGTTGGGTATGCTGGCACTGAATACCCCGAGCGTAAAAAATATATGGTTTTCTCTTCAAAACTGGGAGGCTATCAGATGTATGATGGCTGCACTACCTTCATGGATGGAACGCTGGTAGCTTCTTTTGATACTGCCCAAGCATTCAAGTATAAGGATGAGTTTCAGAACCTACCTTTACGTGAAGGATTGCCATATGCTTACTTAGCGGGTCTAGTTGTAGATGATATAATCAGAGTTGACTATCAAGGTGTGCCTAAAAAGGATATAATTGATAGAGGTAACTGGAGTTTAGCTGTTGCACAGTCAGACTATCCCTATCTGAATGGAGAAAGGTTTAATGCTGATGAAGTCAAAATAGGTTATGAGCAACATGAGGTGTGGCATCTAAACAAGAAATATCGCTGCATAGCAGGCCCATATCCGCAGGGCGAAGGCACAACAGAAGAGCCTTCAAATGTTGCACAAGATTGGTTGTTAATAACTGAAATTGAGGGTGCTGACGGTAAAGGTATCACATCAATAGTCAGTCATTATCTTGCACACCCCCTTAATATTTATGTAACAACAGCTGTAGATGGGTGGACTACAACAATTCAAACCATAAATGCAACATATAAGTATCTATGGACTTATGAAGTTATAAATTACACAACAGGAGACCCCACTATTACAACTCCTCATGTTATCGGAACATTTAGCGTTGACGGTAAGGATGGAACGGGTGTTGAGATGAAAGGTTCTGTTGAAACCTATGACGAACTAATAGCATTAATAGACAATGTAGATGGTGATGCAAGAATAGTAGATGAGACAGGTCATTTATGGGTATATGCAACGGGGAATTGGTCTGATGCAGGTGCTTTTAAGGGAGATGCAGGAATAACCCCACACATAGATGGGGGAACAGGTAATTGGTTCATTGGAAATAACGACACGGGTGTGAATGCTAAGGGTGATAAGGGTGAGCAAGGTGTTGGTGTTAATATGAAGCCAAGTGTAGCTACATTTACCGCTTTAGGTGACCTAGAAGGGAATACCATTGGAGATGCAAGAGTAGTAGACTATCACTTCAACACTGACACAGGCGAGGATGAGTATGGACATTTATATATATACAACGGCTTAGGTTGGGATAACACAGGTGCTTTTACTGGTCAAGATGGTCAAGATGGAACTAACTTCCTCCCAATGGGAGAATGGGATGAGGGAACTGAATATCAAATCACATCATTAGGTACTCCAATGGTAAAGATATACACCAATCCAGAGAGAACGACTTATGAGGTATATACTTTAAATTTATTTAATTGGGTAAGCGTTGGTATAAATCAAAAACCTAGTAATCTTCCTACTAACAGTGAGGGTGAGGATGTTTGGAATCGCAGGGAAAGCATAGACTTCTTAAATATGGAAAAAGCATATATAGGGAAGTTGCAAGCTGAGTTGATAGATGCTAATCAAATTGTAACAGATGGTTTAACTGCTGAGAAGATAGAATCTTTAGATATTAAAACTAGCAATATAGAGGTTTTAAACGGAGCTAAGATTGGTGGGTTTGAAATAGAAGGGGACTGGTTAAAAGCCCACTATGAGACAAATCCTTTTTTACCTCAGACAGAAGAATGGGATTCTTGGGAGGCTAAAGTAAATGGAGGTGGCGGATTTGTTTCTATAGTGACACCAAACGTAAAAATAAGATTCGGAAAAGATTTAATACCAGCTACTGCGGGGGGGGTCTTCACTAAAACATTTGAAATTGAAAACACCTCCCCAACAACAGGCTATGCTGAAAACGAAGAGAATATTGCTCTCAGTTTAAAAGCATCAAACAAGGTAAACAACACAGCTCTCGATGTCGAGGGAGACCTGCTGCTAAGAGGGAACTTAGTCCAGATGAACAGTGCATATTATGGGGAAGGCGGAGCTTTAGGGTCTAACACAATATATGATAACATAGGCAGGTTTAACGTTTTTGTTTTATACCCTACTCTTTCAGGTGGACATGCTGTTTATCTACCTACAGAGGCACAAATAAGAGCAAAAATGCGGAATCACTATATGGATAACATAACCCTAGAAATAAAGATTATAATTAACGCTACGAGCACTGGTTTAATAGCTTTAAGAGGGCAATACTCAGCAATGCTGATGAACAACAATGGATTAGTACATAACTCAGGAAATTACCAATATGGGCAAAGTGACATGAGACAAGGAGATACTATTACAGTTCAGTACTTTCGTTCAAAATATTACATATTATCAGAAATGAAATAAAACTTCAGCAACTTAACTATTCTAAAGAAACAAATATATACTAATCATTAATGGTTTATTCGTTAAAATTGCGTATATTTGTATAATATGATTTTTAACGACAACTTTAGCGTACTTCCATTCTATGACTCTATTAACAAACAGAGTCATAGAAAGAGCTATGCCTATGGTGAGACTAGTCCGACGGTATTGCCTAGGGATAGGTTTATCCCATTTCAGTTGGTTACAGACTCGACCATTAGTACAATAGTAGCCAATAGCCTAGACGGTAAGGTTAGTGAGAACATAACGCTACCAGGCATAACTACTGTGGCATTTGATGGGTACCTAGTCACAACTATACCTGGGAACGTTATAACACCTCTTCAGCGTTTACCTGTGGGGCAATATTACTTAGAAGCCTCTGGCTGGTATTCTGAGGTGTTCAGTATTGTTAACAGCGTAGGTGATTACCTAAGGCTGTTATGGTGGGATGACACAGATGTTATATTGGGTAATGGGCGAATACATTATGAGAATGGGTTTAAAAATATATTATATATATCTGCGCAGCTAGGGAAGCCAAGTTACCCTTTTGTAGAGGAAGGTGAGGATAGAGACGGATTATTCTTTGCAGCTAAGCAGATCTCAGAAAAGAAATATTCTTTTACTTTCTTGGCGCCAGAGTACATCCTTGATGCGTTACGGCTTGTCAGAATGTCCGATCACGTACTTATAACAGATATGTATGGGACCGAATATAAAGTGGACACAATCCTCCTAACGCCTAAGTGGCAGACGCAAGGTGACTTAGCGAGTGTAGAGGTGGAATTTGAGACAAACACAGTAATTAAAAAACTATGACAACATACACGTTACTTAAAGACGCAATACGCGCAGTAATAAAGCAGAACGGTAACCAGGAAATAACAGGCTATCTATTGCAGCAAACACTTTTGACTATAGTTGACAACCTTGGTAAAGACTGGCCATTTGCAGGTGTGGCTGACGTGAATACAAACCCAGGTTGGCCTGATGGTAACAGATTTTACCTAGCAGTAGGACCGGGGACATTTACACACTTTGGAGGTATGACTCTTGAGAAGTATGCCATATATGCTATAATGAACACTTCATCGGAAGACTGGGAAGCAATGATTGTGACAGACTTGACAGAGCTTGACGATGCTAAAGACGGAGCAGTACAAGCAGCTATTGAGGCTTTGGCAGCTGCCGCATACACTAAAGCACAAGGAGATATAGCAGAGGGGCAAGGTAATACTACTAAGGG
>Ga0209414_1000114_pt1 | contig 34739 bp, 32 predicted proteins | sample LakVidmifraction_4_FD_181154 | JGI IMG/M metagenome (GOLD analysis project Ga0209414, IMG submission 181154) | Hypersaline microbial communities from Lake Vida, Antarctica - Brine Hole Two &gt;0.2 micron (SPAdes) (version 2) | ecosystem: Environmental > Aquatic > Non-marine Saline and Alkaline >...
TGATGATAATTCCTTGGTTGTAGAGCACTCCTGCGGCCAAGGGGAGGGCTATGGCATTATATCCTGTAGCCCAGATGAGGTTCTGGACGATCTTCCTGTAGGTCGCCTTGGCTAGCTTGAGCAGGTTCACTATGTCCAAGGGGTCGCTCTTCACCAGGATGATGTCGGCTGTCTCTATGGCGACGTCGGTCCCTGCTCCGATGGCGATACCGAGGTCTGCAGCGGCTAGGGAAGGGGCGTCGTTTACTCCGTCGCCGATCATGGCAACTTTCTTACCGTCCTTCATCAGATCTTTAATCTTCTCTGATTTGTCTTGGGGTAACACTTCAGCAATAACGGTGTCGATACCCAAAATTTTCCCTACATGTGAGGCTACCCTCTGGTTGTCACCTGTGAGCATGATGGTTTCTATACCCATGGATTGTACTGCTTTGATGGCCTCTTGAGCATGCTCATGGATTTGGTCGGCTAAGGCAATATAGCCTACGAGTGTGTTGTCTTCTACTATGAAGACAACGGTCTTGCCTTGTTTTGCAAGCTTTTCATAGGTGTCTTCGTCAAATGTGATCTTTTCAGAACGCATGAAGCCAGGACTGGCCACATGGATCTGTTTTTTGTCAATGATCGCCTCCAGCCCTCTTCCAGGGAGGTTTTTGAAGTTGGTGACTTTTTTGGCTTTAATAGAAAGCTCTTCGCCCTTTCGTACGATGCCTTGAGCTATTGGGTGTTCACTGTTTGTTTCTACCGAGTAGGCTATGGTAAGCAGGTCCTCTTCTGTCAGGTCGATGGGATATATGTCAGTTACGCCGAACTCGCCTTTGGTGAGGGTGCCTGTCTTGTCAAAGACGATGGCGTTGATATTCCGCGCTTCTTCAAAGGCTAGCCGGTTTCTGATCAGAAGCCCATTCTTTGCCGCAATGCTGGTGGACATGGAAGTGACAAGGGGTATTGCAAGTCCTAGGGCATGAGGGCAGGAGATGATGATGACAGTCACAGCCCTTTCAATGGCGAATGCAAGATCTCCTCGGATGATCATCCAGACGATGAAGGTAATGGTTCCCGAGCTTGCTGCTATGTAGAATAGCCATTTTGCTGCGGTGTCCGCCAGTCGCTGGTTTTTGGATTTGGAGTTCTGGGCTTCCTGTACAAGGCGTTTGACTTGGGAAAGGAAGGTATCATCGCCTACTTTGCTGACAGTGAACTTCAACAGGCCATCACCATTGAGGGAGCCTCCGATGACCTCATCGCCTTGGGTCTTTGCAACAGGCACTGATTCGCCTGTTATCATGGCTTCGTTGATCTCTGAGGTGCCTTCGAAGATCTCACCATCTATGGGGATCTTTTCTCCTGGTTTTACCAGTATGGAGTCACCAGCTTTCAGGTCTGAGACCTTAACTTCTTTGGTGGTGCCATCTTTTTGAATGAGGTGGGCTTCTTCGGGTAGGAGTTTGATCAGTTCGTCCAGGGCTCGGGAAGCTCCCATGACCGATTTCATCTCTATCCAGTGTCCAAGGAGCATGATGGATACCAAGGTTGCCAATTCCCAGAAGAAGTCATTGCCCTCCATGAAGAACGTTGATGCCGTGCTGTAGATATATGCAATGGTGATGGCAAAGGCAATGAGGGTCATCATGGCAGGGGAGCGCTCTTTCAGTTCGTCTCTTGCTCCAGTGAGGAATGGTTTCCCTCCATAGAAGAAAAGGACGGTGGAGAGAGCAAACAGGATATATGAAGATCCTGGAAAGCCCCAGTCGACTCTCATAAACGATTGTATCATGGGTGAGAGTAGGAGTACCGGTATGGTAAGTGCCAATGATATGAAGAATCTTCGTTTGAAGTCTTGAACCATCATTGCATGGTGGTCGTGGTGGGAATGGTCAGGGGGAGAAGAGTCTGGATGGTTGCGGTTCACAATGATCTCCTTTTGATAAAAAGAGGAGGAAAACATCAATAGAAACCTAAACTTTGGTATATATACTAAAACACATTGTAGCCTGTTCTCTCACTCCTGATTTTTTAAATTATACTAAAAGAATGGGTATTTAACAAGTGTAGGTGAAAGCTACATATTAATAAGCATACACTATTTGCAAATTTTACGTCACAAGGTGATAAAAAGTAAGGGTGATGAATAACATCACCCTGGATAAACTTGGTACATAGATTTTCAGTCTATGTTCTATTTATCGCTTTGCAGGGCAAATCCTTTCATAAAGCTTTTTTGTAGCACAAAGAAAACAAGAAGTGGAGGAATCATGGTCATAATAACACCAGCCATAATAACACCCCAGTTGTTTGCAGATTCAACATTCATCAACATCTTAATTCCAATTTGAACCACTCTCATGTCATCAGAGTTAGTCGCCATTAATGGCCATAAGTACTGATTCCATACATAGATGAATTCAATAACAGTAAGTGCCCCGATAGTGCTTCTTGTAAGAGGAATGAGAACTTTAAAGAAGTATTGCATTGGTTTACAACCATCAATCTTCGAAGCATCGATGAGTTCAGTGGGAATCGTTTTAAATCGTTGAATAAACAAGAAAGTCCCTGTGGCACTTGCTAAAAATGGAGCGACGAGCCCGGCATAGGTATTTATCCATCCGAGAGCACTCACTACATCAAAAAGGGCAACTATACGAACAGGAACTGGTAATAGAAGGGTGACAATTACGAGAAAGAAAAGCGCCTGTTTTCCTTTAAACTCAAAATGAGTAAAAGCAAATGCAGCAAGAAGGCTAATAATTATCTTCCCAATTGTTACCAGAGAAGCGATGAGTGCTGAGTTAAACATCATCCTTCCTAAATTAACCCGTGTCCATGCTGTTTTGTAATTATCTAACATATTGTTACCGAAGGTTAGTTTAGGTGGGGAAGAAAATACTTCTGCTTCACTTTGGGTACTAATAATAAAAGCAAGAATGACAGGTAAACAGATAATGAGAACAGCTACTATCAAGGTTGCGTGCAAAAGTACTGTTTTTGAGGTTGTTCGTCTCATATCTCTCTCCTCCTTATTGGTAGAAAACTTTTTTCTCAGAAGTCTTAAATTGAATAACAGTGAGAAGCACTACCACCATAAAGAGCATTAGGCTTTCTGCTGCAGCATATCCAATTCTTGAGTTTACAAAGAAGTCTTTGTAGAGTTGGTATATGAGAATATTTGTAGCATTAGCTGGCCCCCCTTCTGTGAGGATGTCGATAAGTCCGAAAGAGGCAAAGAATGCATAAATTGTATTCATGACGAATAAGAAAAATGTAGTAGGGGAGAGAAATGTTAAGGTAATAGCAAAGAATCTTCTAATAGGTCCAGCTCCATCAAGTTCTGCCGCTTCCAGGGCATCTTTTGGAACATTTCTCAAGGATGTAAGATAGAATACTACATTGTATCCCAAGTTTTTCCATGTTGCGGCTAAGATGATAATAAATAGGGCAAGATTAGCATCAGTCAACCATGTTCTCACCCCTGTGAAATAGATGGCTAAGCCGTTAGCAGGATTAAAGAGAAAGTTAAACAGAGCTCCGGCAATAGCAGGAGAAAGAGCATATGGCCATATGATTAATGATCTATATATACTTGCTCCCTTCACCTTCTGATTTAAAAGAAGAGCGAGTAAAAGGGATAGTATTAATCCAACAAAAACTACTCCAGCTGCAAATATTATAGAGATCCCAAAGCTTCTTAAGTAGGCTGGATTAGTGAATATCTTCTGAAAATTATAAAAACCTGCAAATTTAGTTGCTCCGTTAAATGGATTTACTTTATAAAAAGAGAGTCGAAACGTCTCAAACGCAGGATAGAATAAGAACACGATGAGTATAATAAAAGTAGGGGTTAGTAATCCATAAGGAAGTAACTTGTTGTGAAAAGCAGATTTGCTCATACTATAACTCCATAAAAAGCCATTCTCACTCTATAAGATTGAATGAGAATGGCTGATTCCGATGCTAATTATTCAAATGCAATAACTTCGTTCCATTCAGCAATAAGGCTATTTACCTCTGCTGCCGCTTCATCAAGAGCTACTTGTATATCTTTACCTTGGTAACATTCTTGAATTTTTCCTTCAACAATTGCTCTTGTTTCAGGGAATACACCAAGTAAGGAACCAGCAGTATTTAATGTCTCTGGACTTACTAGGAGCTGATCAAAAGCAGTTTTGTAATTAGGATTTTCTACGAACCATCCCTCTTTCTCTAATTGTTCCATAGCAGTTATTCTTACTGGGAAGTACCCTGTTCCTTTGTGCCATGCCATTTGAGGTTTGTCAGTAGAAATATATGTTATTAATTTAAGAGCAGCAAGTTCTTCTTCTGGGGTATGGTCGTTGGTCAGCCATAATGAACCACCACCAATAGCTACACCACCGGTTGCACCTTCGGGGCGAGGAAGAAATCCAGTCCCGAGTTCCCATCCCTTATCTGCTAATGAAGTGGTAAGCATATTTACATCAGAAGAAGAAGACATGATCATTGCAGCCTCGCCAGATCCAAATGCTGCCCTATGATTTGCCCAGCCTGGTCCGACGTCCATGAATAGGCCATCATTATACATTCCTACCCACCACTCTAAGATTTTTACTCCAGCTTCTTGGTTGAAAAGTACTTTTGTTGGAAGCTCTACACCACGCCCGTTTGAATTGTTAACAAATGGAGCGTCCTGTAAGCAATGCATCTCTTCAAAATACCAGCTATGAAGATTCCATGTAATTGGGGAATCAATGCCTGATTTTTTAAGAGCTACAGCAGCCTTTCGGATATCGCTGAATGTCTTTGGAGGATTATTTGGGTCTAGTCCTGCTTTTTTAAAGAGAGTCTTGTTATAATAAACAAGAGGGGTTGATGAGTTGAAAGGCATTGAGAAGTGTTGGTCCTGATATTTATAGTAGCTCTGCACAGGAACAAAGAACTCATCCCAATTGATTGGACGGTTAAACTTTGTAGCAAGCTCATCAACTGCTACAGTCATCCCACTTTTAATCATTCCTAATGTTCCAATTTCATACGAATGGAATACACTTGGAGCATTTCCTGCTCTATAGGCAGAAATCACCTTATTAAGTGTTTCATTGTATGATCCTGAATACTGTACATTAACAGTAATATTAGGATTCTCCTTCATGAAATCATCTACAATACCTTGGATGAGATCAATTCGGTCCCCGCTCATTGCATGCCAGAACTCAATGGTTACTGGTGCCTTTTCGTCAACTCCAGTTTCTTTTGCTCCACCTGAATACAGTGGCATAAGAAGAGCCACAGCCAATAAAGCAACAATCATCAATTTTTTCATTATGATGTCCTCCTATAATTTTTGGCAAGAAACTTGCCTTTGATAACATAAGTCAACATTTCATCAACCTAGATACTATGCGAGTTTTTTTTTGTATTTGGATATAGGGATTTTGACTTATATAACGTGTTCTTCTAAAAAGTGTGAAAAAGAAATTTACATTCCCCATCATTACCTCAAAAGTAGTAGTTCATCATCAATCTTAGCTACCATGAACAAATTATGATTGATAGAAATTACTTCTTACTGCATTGTACATCACTTTATTCGCAAATGAAAGGAAAGGTTTTTGTCTGAAGAGCTGAAATAGTAGAGACAGGTAGTCCGATTGCCGGCAATGATGCTGGCAGTCGGGCTTTTCTTCCAGGAAGTTCTTCCCAATATCCCTATCTTCCACCCAATTCTTGGTTTGAATCCCTACAAACCTGTTTGCTTCCTCACAACTCACATGCATTTTCCCTTCACACAAGCTCCTCAGCAAACCTATATATTGATCAATATCTCTCTTATTACTTGAAAACAAGAATACTTATGGACCAGCTGCTCCCTGGAGCGACTATCAACTTTACTGATTATGAATTGGCTTTTCCCCTCATGTTCAGGGCTTTTTGTATGCTAACAATCGCAAGGCATTGAACACAACAATCAACGTAGAGCCTTCGTGCAGTAAAACGGCAGGCCCGATGGTTGTGATACCGAAGATCGTAAGCGGAATCAAAATACCCACTACTCCCAAACTAATCCAGAGATTTTGTTTGATAATACTTTTTGCCTTTCTACTTAATCCGATAGCAAAGGGTAAGCCTTCCAACGTGTCGGCCATCAGGGCAATATCGGCAGTCTCAAGAGCTACATCGCTACCAGCGGCCCCCATTGCAATGCCAACGGTGCTATTGGCCATCGCTGGTGCATCATTCACTCCATCACCCACCATAGCGAGTTTAGATTCCTTTTCCCGGAGCTCTTTAATGGCCTCAACTTTTTCCTCAGGTAGCAAGCCCCCCCAGGCATCGGTCAGGCCGATTTCCTTGGCAACTGCATCGGCTACATTCTGGTTATCACCTGTGAGCATGATCATGCGTTTGATACCAATCTTTTTCAGTTGCTCAAGTGTGCTTTTAGCTTCTTTCCTTGGCGTGTCCATCAAGGCGATAATTCCAATGTACTTGTCATCTTGCCTGATAAGCATGGTAGTATTTCCTTCAGATTCCAGATTTTTTACCGTATCAGATATTTCTTTGCTAGGCTTATTATCATCAAGTGCCTCATAGAGCTCAAGATTGCCGATATAGATTTTTTCATTGCCCAATGAAGCTTTAATCCCTTTGCCAAGTACTGCTTCCAAGTTTTCAGCTACTGGAAAATCACTGTTTTTCACTCTCTCTTTTCCATCATGCACCACTGCCTTTGCCAATGGATGATCGCTCAATGTTTCGACAGCTACTGCTATTCTCAACATTTCATCTTCATCGAAATCACCCAAGGCAAGCACTTTTGTGAGTTTTGGTTTACCTTCTGTCAGCGTACCCGTTTTATCAAAAGCAATTGCAGTAAGCACCCCAAGGTCTTCCAGGGGTCGGCCACCTTTTATGAGTACTCCACTTTTGGCGGCCCTGGCCACACCACTGAGTACCGCACTTGGTGTTGAGATCGCCAAGGCACAAGGGCTGGCAGCCACCAATACGGCCATTGCACGATAGAAACTTTGTCGAAAAGTTTCATCGATGACAAGAAATGCAAAATTGAGCAGAACGACCAGTGCCAGTACGGAGGGCACAAAATATTTCTCAAATGTATCGGTTAACCGTTGCGTAGGTGATTTCTGGGTCTGGGCTTCATTCACCAGTTTGACCAAGCGGGAGAGTGTGGAGTCCTTCGCTTCTTTTATTACTTTGATCTCCAGGGTGTTGTTGCCATTGATGGTCCCGGAAAAAGCCCGGTTCTCGTCTTTGATATCTTTTTCCTGCGACCAGTCTTTTTCAGGATTTTCTACCGGCATTTTATCTACTGGGATGCTTTCTCCCGTTATAGGGGCTTGGTTGACACTGCTTTTTCCGTTTACCACAACACCATCAGCTGATATTTTGCTATTGGGCTTCACCACAATGATGTCGCCAATGCTCAATTCTTCTATACCGACCTCTTCCGTTTTCCCATTTTCCTTAAGCAACGCCGTTTTGGGTGCCATTTCTGCCAAAGCGGCAATGGATTTGCGGGCTTTGTTCATGGCATAATGTTCCAAAGAATGCCCCATGCTGAACAGGAACAACAATAACGCTCCCTCTGCCCACTCGCCTAAAATAGCCGCGCCAATGGCAGCCACAAGCATAAGAAAGTCAATCTCAAATTCTCCTTTTGAGATGGTTTCAATGGCCTCTTTGGCAGTAAAAAAGCCCCCAAAGAAATATGATCCAATATACAGGAACAAGCTCGCCCAGAAGGGAACGACCTCTACAAATGATAGACCAAAACCCATTCCTAAAAATGACCCACAAATGATGGAAAAAATCAACTCAGTATTTTTACCAAAAAGGCCACCGTGTGAGTGGTCGTGCTTGTCATCTTTTTCCTATTTGGGTTTGTCTGCTTGCGTAAAAATTCGCTTGGGATGTACTTGTGTATCTGGAATGACCAGCCCTTCGTTCCTTAGTGCTTGTAGTATTTCAGCTTCATCTGTGATTTGGGTATCGAACTCCAGCCTTACCATGCCAAACCCGGAGACTGAGGCTTCTACTATTCCCTTTTTATCCCTCAGATTACGTCCTATGGTGCGGGCATGGCGAATATGTCGTATTCCATCTACTTCTGTGAGCATATGACCAAATTTTCGAGTGAGCTCCGCCCCGGTTTGTTCCGCCAATTGTTGAATTCGACCGATAGAAATTATCTCCGGATCATAGTGAAGACAAAGTTGCGATACCCCATTGTCGTTTGCCGCAGCCACATGCACCTTTTCCAATCCGTCTTTTCCTTGAAGCTGTTGAATGAGCCTGTCGAGGCATTGATCCTTTTCATCTGGGATATCAGGAAGTATGAGCGGTATTTCCATCTGAAGTTTTTTCATATTGTTTACTCCTCCTAGGCACTTCTGCTTCAAATAGGTTTGTTTGTTTGAAGGAATTCAAGTACAACCATCACATCTTTCGGTGGTACTGTAATGGTACGGCACTGCTAGGTCACCTGTAAAGTAGTCTTGGGAGGCTATTTTCCGTCTTTCTATACAGAGGATCCTCGCTGAAGATCTGTCTAACTATCTTCCTAACGTACGGAATCAGAGGAATAACAACCACTGCTATACAGGGAAATGGGAAGAACCTTTGATTGAAGTATCTCGTTGAGTTTTTTTCTGAAGTGTGTCATCTGATTCTTCTTGGAGATCATGGAAGCCAGCAGAAGACCCTATCAGAAATACAAATCTCACAGGATTCTGATTTGAGCCGAATTCTGATCTGACCCTAAATTATGGTAATTGCTGTAAAAAGAAGAACGGCAAACCAGAAGCAATTTCTTGCATATGAGGTTTGCCGTTAATACCCAGGAAAAGATTTGAACTTTCACAACCTTTCGGTCACTAGGACCTGAACCTAGCGCGTCTACCAGTTCCGCCACCTGGGCGCAGTGCAAACTATAAAGTATTATTGGATTGAGTGTCAACAGAGTTTAAAGGGAAATTAAGACTGTAGCATGTGCTATGATGGCATAATTTCTAGCAGTTCCTTCTGTATCCACTCTGGAGCAAGTTGGATATCTTCTTTGGTATTGGTTACAGTACATTCGACCAAGATACCTTCTAATTGCTTCCTTACACTTGTATCTATACCTGCGCTTCCAATCTCCTTCAATGCTGATACGACCATTCTTATAGTGTTGTTCGCATAGGAAAGGTTTTTAGCCCTAGTACGCTTGAATACTCTCTCTTTTCCATCTACAAGAGTGATTTTCCTTGGTGACCCATCGGTTAAGAAGACAGACCGCACAGGGACCTGTGTAGACAATCCCAGTTGATGCACAGCGTACGCACCAGAATGAATGATCCTAGCTTTTTCTTTTTTTGCAAGAGCTTTGGCAATTTCTGATAGTGAAGGATATTCGAAAGACTTGATAAGGTTGCTGTACCCCGGTTTCAGATATATGCCGGGTCCCAGACGAATGATGTTTTCCGCTTTCACAAGACGTGAGAGGACGACACGAACTGCTTGACGATTATCTATGGAGAAATCATCAGCAAAGAAGATTGTTCCCAGCTTCATATTCCTAATCATCACTCGAATGGTATCTGCATAGGAGTTCATCGTTTAGTCGTCCTAGATGATATGATTTTATCATAAAATACTAACAGACAAGTAGTATTTGGCTTATCAGGCTGGATTCACACCCAATACCTGGCTTTTCAATGTATCGATTCTCTTGGAACCAATTCATCCTACTGTCTTTGGATAGCGTAGGACCATTTCTGTATCGCTATGCATTGCAGAGCTGTTGATCTGTCATGCATCATTCTTGTTCTGTTCTTACAAGAACGTAGTGAGTGCTTCTTCCCTGTCCTTCTTGGCGCAGAAGCCCCTTTTGAACGAGATCCTTCAAATCCCTGCCTGCAGTATCCTGTGATACCTTACAGATCTTTGCCCATTTTGATGAAGTGAGGTTGCCTTTGAAGTCATCAAGGAGCATGGTCAGCACCTTTCTTTGATGATCACCCAATGTATGCTGTGCAGCTCGCTGCCAGAAATGTGCCTTGCGTAGGACTCCATCTACAACTGCTTCAGAAGCGACTATCGCTTTTGCAAGGCAGTCAAGGAACCAGAGCAACCATGCTGTGATGTCGGTGGATCCTTTTTGTGTTTTTTCAAGAATATGGTAATACTCTTCTTTTTGCTTCTGGATTTGTGCTGACATGCTGTAGAACCGTCTTGATGTCCCGTCTGCACGGGATAACAGCATATCAGAAATTGCTTGGGTAATTCGTCCATTTCCATCATCAAAAGGGTGTAGCGTAACAAACCAGAGGTGCGCTACTGCAGTCTTGATGAAAGGGTGTTCTTCGGAAGGCTTGTTAGTCCATGTAAGGAATTCAGCGAGTTCAGTAGGTAAGGAAGAGGCTGGAGGTGCTTGGAAATGCACGACCTCTGATGGTCCTGAGCTTCGCGACACTACTTGCATCGGACCCTTTTCATCGGTCCGTATGCTCCCCACTGTGATCCTATGCATACCACTGAACCCTGTGGGAAAGAGTGCACCATGCCAGCGGGAGAGACGATCGAGGGTAAGAGGCTCTTGGCAGTTCTCCAAGGCATCAAACATCATCTCAACTACGCCATCCACATGATGGTCGATTGGGAAGGGGGAGGAATAGGGGATGGCTAAGTGCCGTGCAACAGAGGACTGAACCTGCTCATAATCGAGATGTTCGCCTTCTATCGCACTTGAGGTTATGATGTTTTGGGTCACTACATGCCATATTGATTCTTGTTGCAGATCGAAGCCAAGGCTTTTCATCTGCCCGAGGACTTGCCCTTGAAGAAACGCCACCTTTGCAAGGGGTTCCAGCAAGGCTTCTTTTCGCCAGGTAAGATGGGGCCATTCTGCTTGTTCATAGATATACATAGTATAATCTCCGCATAATATGCGTGAATTGTACTGTGTTTACTCCGCAAAAACAACTCTATAGGATGTTATTAAGAAATTAAGACTGTAGCCTGAGCTATGATGGCATCCCCACTTCCTACTTTGCTCAGCATACAAAAGAAGATTTATTTCAAGAGACTCTTCATCTTTCTTGAGATGATTCGGTCGGGTAATGATAAATTTACTTCAATTCCTTCGTATATTTCTACCTATCCTTTAGGGCATGGAAGGTTTTTAAACCTTTTGTTCAGTTCTGTTATCCTATCTAGCAATTTAGTAAAATCTAACGACTTTCCATAAATCATGTTCTCACGCATTACTTGGTAATCATCTTCCCATGCAGAACGAATGGATGTGGGAGGAATAAAATTCAAAAACAGGGGTTGCAATGTGTCATAATTAAAGCCCTTCAATCCAATAAATTGTCTACGATGTTCAATGATATCCCTATACATAGATGGGTTCTGCAATGCTCTGCGTTCAATATCTGTATCCATCATTCTTTCTAGGTCATATAAATGCCTACTCATTCTATCATTTCTTATTGAATGGGTGGATGAATGGAATTCTTCATGGAGTAGAAATGCTTTTTCAAGAAAAGTTTGACTTGCCTCTGTGGTAGGTATTTCAATTGGCTTGTCTGCAAAACTTTTGGATGAAAACATCTCACCAATAAATGATTGGATGGGAAGATATTCAAAAGGAGTTATTAAGCTACGAGCTCCTGCTTCGATTAATACTCTGTTTGATGTATAGGAATTTGTTCCGGAATATATTGATTTATATTCTACATAGATTTTCTCAGGATCAACTGTAGATACTGAAGTAGGGTAGACTATAACTTGGAAGTCTTGATCAGAAACTCCGAGTGTAAGTAGGGCTTGTCTTATTGCTTTGAATAAATCATCTCTAACAAAATTGCAGGCGGCTCTCCGTAGCTTGTCATTAATTTGTGTCTTTGAGAGCATGCCCCCATAACCAAGAAATTGTCTGTCTATGGCTATGTCTATATCTTCCGAAAAACGCTCAATGACATGCCAGCTTTTACTTAAGGAAGTTCCACCTTTGAACACCATATGCGTTGCATATTCAGTTGAAAAAAGTGCATGTAGCACATAGTTATCCACCAGTCCTTTTCAACGGCTACAGCAGGTATATGTTTATGCCGCTCAATCTCCCTGTACAATATACTTCTGTCTTCTTTTGACAAATTGCTTACCAACATATTACATCCTTTTATGATAAAATCTCAAGGATTTCCTTCTGTATCCACTCTGGGGCAAGTTGGATATCCTCTTTATAATCTACTACATTACTAGAGGCTAATATGTTTGCTAATTGCTTCCGTATACCGGTATCTATACTTGTGCTTCCAATCTCTTTCAAAGCTGCTACAACCATTCTAATAGTGTTGTTTTTATAGGAAAGGTTTTTGGCTGTAGTACGCTTAAAGACTATTTCCCTTCCATCCTCAAGAGTAATTTTCCTTGGTGATCCATCGGTTAAGAATACCGATCGTACAGGGACCTGTGTTGACAACCCCATTTGATGCACAGCGTACGCACCAGAATGAATGATTCTAGCCTTTTCTTTTTTTGCAAGAGCTAGTGCAATTTCTTCCATAGAAGGATATTCGAAAGACTTGATAAGGTCGCTATACTTAGGTTTCAGATACATGCCGGGTCCTAAACGAATGATGGTTTCCGCTTTCACAAGACGTGAGAGGACGACACGAACTGCTTGACGATTATTGATAAGAAAGTCATCGGCAAAGAAGATTGTTCCTTTCTCTATATTCTTGATCATCAATCGAATTTTATCTGCATATTGTTTCATCTTGTAGCCTTCCTTAGTGATATGATTTTAGCATAAAATACTATCAAGTCAAGTAAGAAACGACCTAAGTAAAATACATGTTTGAGCATATTTTTAGATTTGTTGCAGAAATATATAGGGTTTTTTCCAGAACCAAACTTAGAAGTTTCTCGAATCCATCTTTAATTGAGCAGGAGATGTGTTAGGTGCGATGCAGGGGTTAGTTTCATCTTGCTTTTCAAAAGTTGAAGAAGTATGAAGTGTTCCCTTTGGTTTTATGGCTTGAATGAAAAGTTAATAGGTATTTATTTCGAAATCAACACCGTAGCCTGAGCTATGATGGCATCCCCACTTCCTACCTCGTTGAGCATCCCTTCGGCTGTCTTTGCCTTTACGGAGATTTGCTCAATGTTTAGGTTCATCACCTTTGCCAAGTTTTCCCGTATCGCATCAATATGCTCTCTCAGCTTGGGCCTTTGGAGAATGATGGTGGTGTCGAGGTTGGTGATGGAGTAGGGCTTTAGATCATGCTCTAGCACATGCTTCAGAAGCACTTGGCTGTCAGCATCCTTATACGTAGGATCAGTATCAGGAAAGTGGGAACCGATATCCCCTTTGGCAAGGGCACCTAGGATTGCATCAATGATGGCATGGATAAGGACATCGCCATCGCTATGGCCCGCCTCTCCCAAGTTGTGGGGGATGTGTGCTCCTCCGATGATCAGGTTCCTGTTCGGCACCAGAGCGTGGATATCCCAACCACTGCCTATTCTCATGTTTCATCCTGCTTTTGCTTTGCTTCTTCTTTTACTTGGCTCATCGCCTGTTCCAGTGCTATGGCAGCCTTCGTTTTCCTTTTTCCCTCTTCGAGGTTCTTCAGGTATTCGTCGATCTGCTCTTCTGCATCGGGAATATCTTCCAGAAAGGTAATCTTTCGATTCTCCCTCTCTCCCTCACAGATTCCTACACTCATGCCGAAGTCAGTGAACACTTGGGTGTCATCAACATAACTCTTCTCATTGGTATTGGCACTCTGGTGGGCTGTGAGGATTTCCGGAAAATGAAATATCTGCGGGGTCTGGACAGTAACGGTCTCAGTTCGTTCTATATGACTGGTTATTATCCCATTCTTATCGATGCTCTTCAGGGCATCGGTAGGGGGTAGGGCAGGTACTGCCCCACCAAAGACTGTTGCGGTAGCCAAGGTTCGGATGATCAAATCAGGGGAGACAAAACAACGTGCCCCATCGTGTATGGCCACATAGTCGATGGGTAGGGACATGCTTCCAAGCATCTTCAATGCATTGAACACAGACTCCTGCCTATCTTTGCCACCCTCAACCAGGATGACTGGGATGATATTCTGGTCAAAAATTTCTTCCAACGCTATGGCGCACTGGTCAGCCATCCCCTTTGGGTGGGTGACTAGGATAGCGCACAAGTTGGGTACCTGTAAAAAAGGCTCTACCGACCGGTAGAGCACCGTATGCTCATCAATGGAGAGATACTCTTTCTTAACCCCGTGGCCCTGCTTGTTAAACCTGTCACTGCTGCCAGCAGCAGTGACTATGACCGCATGTTCTGGAAAACCCATGCTATTTCTCCAAGCGGGAGAAGACAAGCATTTCGATTTCTTTCTTGTCCTTGTCCAACGAGTAGGCCGTCTCATCAATGAGAAGCCTCAAGGCATTGTCATAGAGCTTGCGCTCTTGGACCGGAAGCTCTTTTATCTTGCTACGATGATAGAGAGCCTGGACGACCTTCGCAATGGATGCGATGGAGCCCTCTCGGAGCAGGTCCACATTCATCTGGTAGCGAGCCTTCCAATCAACTGGCATAGGCTCGTACTTGCTTGTGATAGTCTCGATGGCAGCATTTGCTTCCATCTGAGGCACAATTGGTCTGATACCCATCTCTTCTGACTTGTCTACTGGAATCATGACCGTCATGTCGGAGATGTCCAGATAGATGACATAGTAGAGGGTCTCTGCCCCTCTGAACATGCGCTCTTCTACGCGCTTGATAACGCCTACCCCTTGTAAAGGATAAACGACGTGGTCCCCAACTGAAAACTGAACATAATCCTGCAATGAACTCATAGTGACATTATATCCTATTTTTGGACTTAGAACAAGCAAGCAGAATTTAATTGAAACAGAGGGACCAATAGGCAAAAACACCGACAATAGAGTATAGTTACAATCATGGAATACCTTCAAAGAAGATGTGGTGTGCTTTTGCACCCAACATCACTGCCTTCGGCACATGGAATTGGAAGCTTTGGCGATGAAGCTTTTGCCTTCGTCGACCTGCTCAAGAGCGCCAAAGTAACGCTTTGGCAGATTCTTCCTCTCGGTCCGACCGGATATGGGGACTCCCCTTACGCAGCCCGTTCGACCTTTGCAGGAAATGAACTGCTCATCGACCTGAAAGCCCTCGCATATGACGGCTACCTCGATTTGGAAGACGTTCTCGACACCCCTGAATTTCCCCTTGACCGCATTGACTATGGCAAGGTAAGGGCTTTCAAGGAGCCTCTTCTCGTAAAGGCCTCTGATGCATTCCTTGCAGATACAGAAGCTGAGGTTGTCTCTCAGTACGGGTTATTCTGCACAGAGAACAGCTGGTGGCTTGACGACTATGCCCTCTACCAGGTTTTGTGTGGGGTGTACAACGATTCACGCTGGCATACCATTTGGCCCAAGCCACTGCGCCTACGCGATAGTGAAGCCTTGGCCGCAGCTCGTGCTACCTATGCTGTCGATATCGAACGCATCAAGGCTTTGCAGTACCTGTTCTTTGAACAGTATGCAAAGCTCAAGGCGTATGCAAACAAGCACCAGGTCTCCATCATTGGAGACATCCCCATCTTTGTAGCACCTGACAGCGTCGATGCATGGGCAAACCGACATCTTTTCAAAATGGATGCACAGGGGTTGCAGACCGCTTCCAGCGGTGTCCCCCCCGATGCCTTCTCCGACGAAGGCCAGCACTGGGGAAACCCCGTCTACAACTGGAAAGAGCATGAGAAGGATGGCTTTGCCTGGTGGATCAAACGCATTGAGAAGACCCTCGAAGTGTGTGACATCATCAGGATCGACCACTTTAGAGGCTTTGCCGCTTACTGGGAGATTCCCAAGGGTGAAAAGACTGCAATGAATGGCAAGTGGGTTCCTTCCCCTGGGAAAAAGCTCTTTGCCGCATTGAAGGGTGCACTTGGTGATGATATTCCCCTCATAGCTGAGGACCTGGGCGTCATAACCGACGATGTGGAAGAGCTACGTGACTCAAACAACCTTCCAGGTATGAAGATCCTGCAGTTTGCCTTTGGCTTGAAGGAGGGGAAACTGGATACGACCAACGCATACCTCCCTCACAACTGCCAGTACAGTAGTGTCATCTATACAGGGACCCATGACAACAATACCTCCCGAGGGTGGTATGAGACATTGGATCCTGTGATCAAGGACAAGGTGCGTCGCTATCTTGAAGCCCCTGATGACCAGATAGTCTGGCAACTGATCCGCCTCATGCTGCTTTCTGCTTCCAAGGATGCCATACTGCCCATGCAGGACCTGCTGGACCTTGATGCAAAGGCACGTATGAACGTGCCATCGACTGTTGGGATGAGCAACTGGAGCTGGCGCTTGGCCAGTCTCGATGCTGTAGAAGGATGGAGGATCGACCGCCTGCGCGGCATGATTGAGATATATGGTAGGGAAGGGCTCTAGAGCTGTTCTGTGAGGTAGGTGAGCAACTCCAGCACATCCTTATCATGACAATCAAGCTCCGCATCAAGGAGGGCCCTCTTAGCATACGAGAGGCCCTCCAACTTTTTTACTATCCGCTCTGGAATGGACGTATCCAGTGAATCGGTAAACAGCCGCACTTGGGTAATCTTCGTCCTATGGACATCCATGTGGAGCGAACACTCCCCCCAACTGAAACGATGGTGCAGGAAGTGGGTAAATTGGGGAGTCCTCTCCAATATCAGATTCCTATCACCAAACATTTGATAGTCTTCGTTCGCTTCCTTGAGCTGCTTGAAGTCTATCGGAGTGACATGCGTCGGGCCATACTTGTCGCAGAACGCCTCTATGAGTGCGTCTTCGACTTCTTTTGTGGTTATGTCATTCTTGACTTCTCCCAGGTTGCCAACGCGTGAGGCGACAGACTTTACAGCCTTTGATGCCAACTTGGTCGAGCTGGGGGTAAGGTAGTTGGCCATTACAGAGAGGTCGCTGGTGATGAGCAGCGTCCCATGATGGCAGAACTTTGTTGCAGTGGTCTGGAAGGCATTGCCTGAAATCTTCTTTCCTTCACTGAGAATGTCATTTCGTCCGGAAAGTTCAGCCTCTATGCCAAGCTTTTTGAGGCCAGCAAGGATCAGGGCGAAGTTTTCCTCTTTGCTGGAGGAGTCCTTATTCCCTATCAGGGTAAAGCAGAGGTTGCCTCGATCGTGATAGACAGCACCCCCACCACTCTTTCTGCGTACCAGCTGCACGCCCTCCTCATCCATCCTTTCGAGGTTGCATTCGCTGTGAGGGTTTTGAAACCTCCCAATGACAATGCAAGGGTCGTTCACCCACAAATAGAGGATGTGCTCCAGATCTTCCTTGATCAGATACGCTTCTCCTGCCAGGTTGGCAGCACAGTCGTGTGAAGTTGCAACAAATATGGCTTTTCTGTTCATACGTCCACTCTATCTTTCTTCTTTGTCAACATGCTATAGTTGCGACCATGAATATCATCCTTTTTATCCATTTGGATGCAGAAAACAGCCTTCCTCTCCTGGATTACCGCTCCCTGCATATACGGAAAATCCTGAAACTAGGCGTTGGGGGACAATTTCTAGCTGGAGAGATCAATGGCGTAAAAGGGTTGGCTACCATCCTTTCTCTGGATGCAGACAGCCTCCATTTCAGTTTCGAAGCAGGACCATCATCACAGCCCCTCTATCCTGTAACCCTCATGGTAGCCCAAGTACGGCCCATCTGCATGAGACGCATCCTGAGGGAGGCGGTAAGCCTAGGAGTCGCTAAGATAATCCTTACCGGAACGGATACAACAGAAAAATCCTATGCCAATGCCAAGCTCTACACAGAGGGGGAGTACCGATCGATCCTCCTCGATGGAGCTATGCAGAGCGGAGAGACGGCTGTCAGTGAGGTCGAGTTTGCCCTCTCAGTAGAAGAAGCAATTATTTTAACAAAAGCGGCTGGAACCAGGATTGTCCTTGACAGTGTGATGGAGGCCAAACCTCTCTCTTCCTTTTCTTCTCCCACAAAGCCTGTGGTGTTGGCCATTGGAGGGGAGCGGGGCTTCACCGAACGTGAACGATCCCTCTTTCTCTTTTCCGGTTTCTTGCCAGCTTCCTTAGGGTCGAGGATTCTCAGGACAGAGACAGCCTCCTCAGCTGGCTTGGCGGTCCTTTTAGGACGTATGAATTTGCTTTAGAAAGGTTGCCCTTGTAGCCTGTTGTTTGCATAATGGAAGAAAATATAGAAGATCAAGACTAGTACTAAGAAATTGCATGAATAGTAACAAATATACCCGATGAATAGCCAATATTCCGGGTAGAACATATGAGGAGTTGACCATGGCCCATTGTATCGTACCTGAAGCTGAAGAGATTCTGGACAAGGAATTTCCTGTCCTCGATCACGGTTTTGTCCGTCTTGTTGACTATCTGGGTAGTGATGAGCGTATCGTCCAGAGCGCCCGTGTCTCCTATGGAAGCGGCACGAAGACCTACCGACAGGACAAGGGCTTGATAACCTATTTGCTACGCAACGACCACACCTCTCCCTTTGAGCAGGTAAACTTCACCTTCCACGTGCGTATGCCGATCTTTGTTGCAAGGCAGTGGATACGCCACCGCACTGGACGCGTCAATGAGATCAGCGGAAGGTACAGCGTCATGAGTAATGACTGCTACCGACCGGATCCCGAGCACATCAACTACCAGAGTGAAGATAACAAGCAGGGCCGTAAGGCTGAAGCGGTTGAACCTGCTGTTGCCCAAGAGGTGCTCGACCTGCTAGCTGAAGACCAGAAGAGAAGCTATGAGAACTACCAGAAGCTGCTTGATATGGGAATTGCCAGGGAACTGGCCAGGATAGACCTCCCCCTCAGCCTCTATACCGAATGGTATTGGCAGATGGATTTGCACAACCTCTTCCACTTCTTGCAGCTGCGCTTGGACGAGCATGCCCAGTATGAGATCCGCATCTATGCCCAGACCATCCTTGATATGGTCCGCAAGGTATGCCCCATTGCAACAGAGGCGTTCGAGGAGCACAAGAGGGGAGCAAAAACCTTCAGTTCAAGTGAACTCACCGCCCTCAAGGCTGTGCTCAAGGGCGAAAATAATCCTCTGAAAGGCAGAGCCAAGGAGCTCTTTGATTCAAAGCTAGGCTAGAGCCCTTATTGCCTTCAGCTTCTTCTTGTACTCCTTCTTGGTAAGGGGGGCAGGAGGCAGGATAGGTTTGCCAGTCAATAGGACAGGATCGTTCAGAAGGTCCTGCAACAGCTTGATGGACTTGGTGAAGTAGAAGCCGTCGGTGATCCTCTCATCGACGGTGAATCCCACCTCCATCGTATCGGTATGGGTCTTCTTGTCTCCGACATTCTTATGGACCCTTCTCAGAATCCCCATCGTAACAAATAGGCTCGTGGTGCCCCACTCATAGATATGGTGATGGGGGCTTCCCCCACCTAGGCCAATGCTGCCCATGTTGCTGATGAAGATGGTGGTATGTAGGCCGTCTGCATCCCTCAGGGCCTTAGGAGCCTTGCCGTGGCGGTCGAGGAATCCAGCAAAACCCACTATCATCCTGATGAAGGGCTTGGGGAATTTCATAAAGAAGAGGATTGCCTTGTCGGTAAAGTTCTCATTTGCAGGTTCACGTTGTGCTATGATCGCATCATCGATGATCTTGGAGATTTCCTCCAAGGTCATCTCACCTGAGAAGTACAAGGGCATGCTGTGTTCAGGGGCATCTTCGGTGTAGTCCTCCTTTACAATGAAGTTGACAGAGAGCTCACTGCGTTGCCAATACTGGTAGTTTGACACAAACCTGTTCAGTTCCGGCCTGAGGGTGATGGTCCTCATCAAGGCTGCGATGAACAGCTCGAAGATCCTGTAGTTGGAACCATCGGAACGCTTGTTCTGCTTGATGAAAGACACTGCATTGGTCAGGTCCAGCACCATATTCTGAAATACGAGCGAATCACACCGCTTGGGCATGATGTAGGGAAAAATTTGTTTATAGGTCGGAACCTCGAATACTCGGACTGCATCGTTGCGTCTGCTCATTGTTATATGCTCCTGCAGGGTAATGTCTTTCAGTATAGTACGCAAATACCAGAAAAAAAGAATAACTTTGTATTCTTTATTACTGATTTTCAAAGTTTTTTGGGAAACGGTCGCCTCTTTTTTGTCAACAGTGCAACTCTCTGCTGATATGGTTCTTTCATTGCAGCTTCAAAACTTTTGTCATCGGGATAGCTATAGCCAAAGGTAGGTTCCCACAGGGTAGGGTCCTCCATGCAAAGATAGAAGAATGGGCCTTTGTCCTTCCACTGTTCGGGGAAACAGGAGTAGGCATGGGAGAACATCCTTTGTTTGGTCGCCAGGGGATAGGAGTACTTGCCAGCCGCTCCTGTAAGCTCCATATCAAGGATGCGACTCTCAAGCCCCTGGCTTCTCAAGGTGCGTAGCACAGCCTTGGTAAAGGTCAATGTTCCCAGGGAGAACATGACCAGTTCTTCCTTCCTGAAGGTGTTTGTCACCATTTCCACTACCTGCCGGTACTCTTGTTCCCACCCCTTGAACCAGACCATAGGGTGCAGGTGGAAGCCTACTGGGATGCCATTGTCCGCTGCCTTTCGAGCTGAACTGAGCCTCTGTTCAAGGGTAGCTGTAAGATGCTCCTCCTTCTCGATGATGGTAGGGGCGTTGAGCGACCAGGTGGCCACTATGTTAGACGGGGTTTCCATATCGATCCAGTCTGTTCGATGGCTCTTTGTCTTGAGCTCTATGATGGTCTGGGGATAGCGTTGTGCCAAGGTTACCAATGCATCCAGGGTCCCGAAGTCGTTTCCCCATAGGAGCGAGTCACTGCTCTGGCCTGTGCCGATATGCCAGGTATCCTCATCAAGTTCTATATTCTGTAATCGTTCCTGCAAGTTTCCCACCACCTGGATTTCGCCTTTGTTGTAGAAAGACTGGATGGAACAGTAGGAGCATCCGAAGGCACACTGCTCTACGGCATCGAGAGTCTTGAGGTTGCAACAGCGGGTCTTCTCCCCTTCGACAGGGCAGGGACACCGCCCCATGATTTTTTCTGTATGGACGATGACGCTCTGGTATTTGTCGGGCAGGCGTTCGCTTGGGAAGAAGTCACTGTAGTCGGTGGGGCGCCTGCGCTCTTCGTTGACCAGTTCTAACATGGCATTGACCAGCTCTTTCGTCCTTTTCTTTCCTTGGGCTTTGCTCTCTTTCTTTTCATCAAACCAACGTTCGATAGGTCCCATCTTCCACTGCAGGAGATCTGATGCAGTCTCTATGACCTGTTGCTGTTTCTGAAAGCTGAAGGAGTACTTCGCATGCAGGCTTTGCAGGTATGTTTGTTCGCTCTTGGGCAAGGTTGTGAAAAGAGGGTGTTCCATATGGAGCATTGTACTGGTTCCCGATTGCCTAAACAAGTTTCAATGATTATCCTAGGCCTATAATGAGTGATGAGAAAAAGCCCTACAGCAACCTGACCGAGATAGAGAGCTTCGGCAGTGTGGTAGCAGAATCCCTCTCCCCCAGCGAACAGGCTAGGGAACTTCCGCACGCCAGCGGTGTCTATCTGATGAAGGACAGCGCTGGGACGATCATCTATGTTGGGAAGGCAAAGGACCTCAAGAAGCGTGTAGTCAGCTACTTCCTATCAAACCGTAGTGCCAAGACAGCCGCTTTGGTGAAGAAGATAACTCAGATCGAGTACATCATCACCGGCAACGAGTTTGAAGCCCTGGTATTGGAAAACAATCTCATCAAGAAATACTCCCCCCACTACAACATCTCCCTAAAAGACGGGAAGAGCTATCAGATGATCCGTATCACCAATGAAAAGTTCCCCAAGGTCTTCAAGACCCGTAGGATCATTGATGACGGATCCAGGTATTTCGGACCCTTCCCCGATGGGGGAAAGCTCGATCTATACCTGAGTTTGATAGAAAAGCTCTTTCCCCTGCGGCGGTGCGGTATTCCCTTGCGCAAGCGCGACAAGCCCTGCCTCTACTACCATATCGGCCTATGCAGTGGCCCCTGTGCCGGCTTGGTCACCCAGGAGGAGTATGCCCGCTCAGTGCAAGCTGTGGTCGATCTGCTGGAAGGGAAGACCGAGGCCCTGCTAAAGCGACTAACTAGTGAGATGACCATTGCGAGTAAGGCCCTCAACTTTGAGGAAGCGGCCGTCAAGCGCGATCAGATAGATGCCATCATCACCACAGGAAGCAAACAGCAGGTAGAAGACTTTGCCCAGGAGAGCCGCGACTATGCGGCCATCGAGATGCGAGGTCCCCTGTGTACCATATCCCTGATGCAGATGCGCGACGGCCGTCTCATCGGGCGCGCCCTCTACAGGGCGGAGACCTTGGGAGAAGATACCGATACGTTGCTCAACTTCCTGGTGCAGTACTATGCCGATGGCATGAAACTGCCCCAGTTCCTCTATGTGTCCCACGAGATAGATATTGACCTTATACGACAGTATTTTGCAGAGCTGCTTGGAGGCCGCCTTGAGGTGAGCCTACCCCTGGAGGGCAAGCATTACAGGATCCTCAGAATGGCCAGGGAGAATGCCTCCCGCGATGTGGAGAAGAGGCTGAAGAGCAAGGACAATACCCAGGCTCTGGTTGAACTGGCCCAGGTATTGAACCTGAGCTCCCCCCCTTCGCTGATCGAAGGCTTTGACATAGCCCAACTATCGGGAAAGTACACAGTAGCCTCCCTCATATCCTTTCGTGAGGGAAATCCGGACAAGCCAAACTATCGAAGGTATAATATCAAGAGCTTGCAAGGTAAGGTTGATGACTATGAATCAATGCGCGAGGCTTCTGCAAGGCGCTATACCAAGATTCTCAACGAGAACTTGGAAAGGCCTAATCTTCTTGTCGTCGATGGGGGCAAGGGTCAGGTGAATGCTGTTCGGGAGGTCCTTGATGACCTTGGCATGTTTGACATCCCCATCATCGGCCTCGCAGAGAAGTTTGAGACGATCATCTTTGATGATGACCGTCCCCCCCTGGTGTTGCCTGAGTATAGTGAGGCCTTGCGTCTGGTCATTGCTGTGCGGGATGAGTGTCACCGGTTTGCAACCAGTGCCAACCAGGCGGCTAGAAGCCGTGATGCCTCGTTCCAGCTGTTGCAATCGGTTGAGGGAGTTGGTAAGAAGAGGAGCATGGAACTGATGAAGACTTTTGGAAGTCTGGAAGTGATGCTCAACAAGCAACCTGAGGCTCTTGCGAAGGAGGGTGGTATTCCCCTTCCTGTCGCCCAGCGCCTCTTGAAGCAACTCAATCTCTAGAGCGTAGCAAACCCTACGCTGGAAAGAGGCCTTCCCTTGCAGGATACGATGCGGTAGAGCATCCGCTCCAAGACGATAGGCAACATCTCAGAGCCGGCTTCCTTGGTTGCAATATCAGCTTCAGCAAGGACTGTTATTATGGAGCGGCACTCCTCTCTGGAGTAGGTATCCCTCGCCTGATGATAGACAGTCTTGTCTTTTGGGCTGCGTATCGAAGAGGCCTTTCCCAGGACCTTTGCCCCGGAGAAAGCCTCATACTCACTGGCACCTCTCTGCACTTGTTCCTGGATGGAGAGCAGGCGTCTGAATTGCCATAGGATTCCTGCTACCAGCAGGATACCACTGGAGCTGTCTCCACTTCCTAGGATTGCATGAAGCGAAGCTATGCTCGCCTTGAGGTCGCCTTTGGCTATGTAGGGAAAGAGGGTGAATGCATCCTCCTGCCTGCTATGGTGGATATAGGTCTGGATGTCATCTTCGTTGATCGGACCTGCCTGGTCTCCCGTTTTCCAGAAGAGGGTGAGTTGGCTGGCGATGGTACGAAGCTCCTGAGTGTTGTTCTCTACCATCGAGAGCAACAGGTCTATTGCATCGGGGGTGATGGTAAGCCCGGCTTTTTGGAAAAAGTTCTGTACCCACCCAAATTTCTGATTATCGAAGAGTTCATAGAACGTCTTGGTATGCTCTTTGGGAACAGCTTTCATCAGTTTGGACGAGATGTAGAGTTCGCCTGAGATGATGACCAGCGTCGCCGTGTCGCTGGGCTTGGCTATATACCCTACCAGAGCGTCCACCATGGAGGCGTTGAGATTGTCTGCCTGGCTCAGGATGACCAGGCGGTGTTCCGAAAAGAGGGAGTTGTTGTTCAGGGCTACAAAAATCTCACCTTTTTCTGTTTCAAAAGGGTAGAAGCGATACATCTCCAGATCACTGCCCGTCTCTTTCCTGAGGGTGTCTCGGATCTGTTTGAGCAGCAGCTCCTTATCGCCGGTCTCGGGGCCGAGCAGGAGATGGACTTTTGTCCTCATGCGTAATTCCTTATAAGGATATGTAGCTTGCCATGGATTTTGCACTCTCGCGTGATGATGGATCCAAGAGCTGAGTTTGCAGGGCGCAGTTCAATATTCCCATTGGAAGGGTAGTAGCCCTTGAGGGTAATGCCAGGCTCTTCCTCTCCAACGGAGGCTGCTATGATATCGCCAGTATTGGCTGTCTCGCACTTCTTGAGGACGGCGATGTCTCCGTCGAAGATACCAGCCTCTATCATGCTTTCGCCTCGAATCTTGAGGGCGAAGTAGGTGTTGTGGGTAGTGTTGATCATGGAGATGGGAAGATTCAGCATATATTCCGTATTCTCCTCGCTCATCAGAGGGAAGCCTGCTGCGATGGTACCCAGCACAGGGATGCTGATCATCTCCTCCCGGGGGATATACTCCTCGCCGATGATCTCTATGGATCGGGAGATGCCATCGGTGGTCCTGATGACATTCTTTTTCTCAAGGGCCTTGATGTGGTCATGTGCTGCCTTTACCGAAAAGCCGAAGTTATCAGCAACGTCACGAATAGAGGGAGCATAGTTGTTCTTCCTGATAAAGTGGCTTATGAAGAGTGCCACATCCTTCTGTCTTTGGGTCAGTTCGCGCATATTTTTTACTCCTCGAATCGGTTTTTGAACAGTGTCTCTATGGCGTCGGCCATCGCTTCTTCTTCAGGGCCTTCGCATATCATGGTGAGGGCGCTCTGGTAGGTAGCGCCCAAGGTGATTATGCCCATGATGGACTTGCCGTTGATCTTCATGGTGCCCTTTTCCAAAAAAAGCTCGCTGCTGAACTTGTTAGCGACTTTCACGATATTCGCAGCAGGGCGTGCATGAATGCCTGCCCTGTTGCATACTTTAATCTCTCGTGTGACCATCAGTGCGTCTCCTCATTGATGTTGTACATGTTTCTCGCAGATTCGCTCTCCAACCATTTGAGCACGCTCTGATCGAACTCTTTAGCAGAATAATATCCCAACTTTTTCAACCGCTCATTTCTGGCGGCAGTCTCTATGATGACAGGGATGTTGCGCCCCGGCTTTACAGGAATAAGGACCATCGGAATGTCGATGCCGAGGTAGTTGTCATGTAACGAGCCTTCACCCACACGGTCATAGTTCTTTTTTGCATCCCAAGGCTCAAGCTTGACTGAGAGCTGGACCTGCTTACGGTCACGGATGGCTCCGACTCCGAAGAGGTTTGCCAAGTTGAGGATGCCAAGGCCGCGTATTTCCATATGATGGGCAAGCAGGGGGTTCTCCCCCATGCCTATGATGAAGTTGTCGTTGATGTTGCGCAGCCTCACCGTATCGTCGCTGATGAGGCGGTGTCCGCGCTCGATAAGTTCCAAAGCCGTCTCGCTCTTTCCGACTCCACTCTCTCCGGTGATGAGCACCCCTATGCCATAGACCTCTACAAGAACGCCATGGATGGTCTGGGTGGGTGCGAAGACCTCATCGAGAGTCTGGTAGAGCCTACGGGTGAAATCTGAGGAGAGAAGGTCTGTCTTGAGGATTGCCGTCCCCGTCTCTTCTGCAAGGGTGGTGAACCGGGGGCTGGGGTCAGCGCCGTCGCAGAACACGCAACAGGGTATGTCGTATTTGAAGAGCTGTTCAATGCTTGCAAGGTTGTGTTCAGCTTCAAGCTTCTGCAGGTATGCTTGCTCACCACGACCAAAGACCTGGATGCTGTTGTTGCTGAACTCCTCAAAGAAACCGCTCAAGGGGAGACCCGGGCGGCTTATCTTGCTGGTGGTGATCTTCCTGGAAAGACCGGTCCTGCCTGCAATACATATCAGGCTGAGGTGGTTGTGTTCCTTTAGGTCGAGGTCAAGAAGGTCAAGAATCGTGAATTCCGACATCGTAATCTCCTTGGGGGAGAGAGGCTCCCCATCTGATTTTACTATACAGTTGTTACTTTTGTTCTGCAACCCCTGATTTGCCTTCCTTGAGCTTTTTTACCCTTGGTATCCCTTTCTATGGCAAGGGAATGGGCCCAAGGATGAGCCGAATGTAGCTCAAAGGGAATATTTGTCCATTGACGTATCGCTTGGGAAGGCTTATCTTTGAGGTAGGACCTTAGTCAAAGGAGGACTTATGAATTTGACAGTAAGAGGCATCCGTTACAATCCTAGTGACGAGACCCGAGCGTTTTTGGACAAGAAACTGCTGAAGTTGCAGTTCGCTGAAGATTACCTTCATGATTTGGACATCGTTATTACCAGAGAATCAGAAGGGCAAGGTTTTCACTTGGATGCAAAGATTCACTTTTCCTGGGGTACGTTCAAGATGGTCAGTTATGACTGTTACGAATTGTTTGAAGGCATCGAGATGCTGGCAGACAAGATTGAAGCTGTGGCCAGAAAGGAAAAGGGTAAGATAAAGGAGCATTGATCACGCTGTAATCGTAATACTTTTGAAGGGGCACGCAAGTGTCCCTTCATTGCGTCCAAGGCCCTTCAGCTAGTTTGTTCCTCTGATGAATGAGGGATCGATGTTCAGTTCATTGCGATACTTGGCCACGGTCCTTCTCGCCACAGAGATGCCGCGCACCTTCAAAAGGTCGGAGATCTTCTGGTCCGACAGGGCCTTCTTGCCCTGATGCTCCTCCAGGATCTGGCGGAGGATCTCCTTGGCGGCACTTTTTGATACCTGTTCTCCCTCATCTCCCACTGCACTGCTGAACAGTCTCTTGATCGGGATTATCCCCCAGTCGGTGTCTATCCATTTTGCAGTGGATATGCGGCTGACTGTAGTTTCGTGCACCCCTATCTGGTCGGCAACACTTTTCTGGGTCAGAGGCTGGATGAACTCTGGTCCCGAAAGGAAGAACTCCTTCTGCTTTTCCGCAAGGACCTGGCCCACCTTGTAGAGGGTCTGGTTTCGAAGTTGTACCTGGAACATCAGCGAGCTTGCCCGCTTGAGCTGGTCCTGGACGTAGATATGAGCTTCCTTGGGCATCTCCTTCTCTAGGGAGAACGCTTCAAATTCACTGTTAATCGTGAGATCCGGCAGGGAGGAGCTGTTCATGCGCAACAGCAGTTCCCCTTCCTCCTTGCGAATGGAGATGTCCGGGATGACATAGAGTTCAGGGCCACTGGCGAAGCCTTGCCCCGGGTAGGGGGTAAGGGTTTTGAGAAAGGTGTACAAATCTTCCAACTCTTCAAGTTCCAGGCCGAGATTCTTAGCCACTTGGGCCTGCTTGTTTGCCCGCATCAGTTCCAAATTATCCTGGACCAATAGGGAGAATGTTTGCAGTTCCTCACCCCCCATCCCTTTTGTCCTCGCCTGGAGGATGATAGACTCCCTCCAGTCTTTTACCCCGATGCCTGGGGGATCGAAGTGTTGTAGCCTCTGTAGCATGGGGGCCAACAAGGCTTTTTGTTCCTTCTTCAAGAGGTCCTGTGGATCTTGGACATGGAAGCCGTTTGCATCGAGGTTGGTGATGAGCACCATCCCCACCTCGTACTCCTGTTCGTTCAAGGCCTCGCAGCCTAGTTGGCTCAACAGGTGTTCCTGTAGCGTTTCCTCATCGCTGAGGGCATTCTCCATGAAGCTCTGGCGGCGGTCGGAAGCCTCAGTATCATAGCCACCGCGGTCGCTGCCGTAGCTGGCAGAGTCTGAGTAGTCGTCACTGAAGGCTTCCTTGTTCTGGTTTTTCTCAGCAAACACCTCGAAGGAGGCCTCCTTGGTATTGGGTATCTCCAAGGCAGGGTTGCTCTCTATCTCAGAAGCGATTTTCTGCTGTAGCTCTGCTAGAGGAAGGGCCATCAGTTCAAAGGACTGCAGGAGCTGGGGACTTAGCTTGAGCTGTTGTTTCTGTGATAGGGAAAGGGAAAGAGCCATTAGAGGTCCCCCTCAAAATCTTCGCCAAAGTAGATTTCCCTGGCTATACGGTTGGAAAGCAGATCCTGCTTCCCTCCCGAAACCAGAATTGATCCTTCATTTATGATGTAGGAGGAGGATGTTATCGAAAGGGTGTCCCGCACATTGTGGTCGGTGAGCAGGATGCCTATGCCCCTTGCGGCAAGGCTGCGGATAAGCTGCTTGATCTCATAGACAGCCTTGGGGTCGATCCCGGCAAAGGGTTCGTCAAGCAGGAGGAAGCGGGGACTGCAGCCTAGGGCCCTGGCGATCTCGGTACGACGTCTCTCCCCTCCACTGAGGGTGTAGCCCTTTTGCCTTCTCAAGGCGGCGATGCCGAACTCCTCAAGCAACTGCTCTACAAGCTGTTCCTGTTCGAACTTTTTCAGGTCTGCCCTGGTCTGAACGACCAGACGGATATTGTCCTCTACGCTGAGCTTGCGGAATATCGAGGGTTCCTGGGGAAGGTAGGAGAGTCCCCGTTTGGAGCGGAGATACATCGGCAGGCCCGTGATATCCTTGCCGTCAAGCAGGATTTTCCCCCGCTTGGGCTTGAGGAATCCTACGATCATATAGAATGTGGTGGTTTTGCCGGCACCGTTGGGACCTAGGAGGCCGATTATCTCTCCTGCCTGCATCGAGAAGGATATATCCTTGACGACCTCTTTTTTCCCATAGGCTTTTGCGAGGTTCACCACCTCCAGTATGCTCTTATCCATGGATGGTCCCCTTGATGGATCCTTCCATCCTGATCTCTTCGGTCTTGAGGTTCACACTGATGCTCTGGGCCTCATAGGTATCGGGTTTCCAGATTATGCTTGCCCTGCCTTTCAGGTCCAGCATCTCCTTGTCCCTGTCAAAGGTCATGAAGTCGCTGCGACAGACCATCGGCCCGTCATCAGTATGCTTGAGCAGTCTTGCCTGGACCTGCAACAGGACTATGCCATCCTTCAGGAAGAACTCCATCCGAGCAGCAGAGGCGGCAACCTGGTTGTTGGTGTCCTCAAGCTCCACCCAGCTGTCGATTAAGACCGTCTCTTCTACCCTATCGAACAGCAGGGAGCTGGTTATCAGAGAAATGCCCCGCTCTTCGTCCTGCAAGGTGACGTTCCCTTCACAGCGGACAAAGCGGAAGTCCTTTCCATAGAGTTCCATAGTGGTTGAACGTAGCACTAACGATCCAACCTGAACTTCAGCTCCGTTTTCCAGGAGGATGGTCTCCGAGCCCTGTTGCATCTTCATGCGCGTAGAGCCGCCCTTGAAGGATATGTCCTCCGCTGAGAGGGGAAGGATAAGAACTATGCTTAGGAGTACGGCCAGTATAAGGTATCTTCTCATTTGATCAACACTCCACTTGCCTGTTTGGTGAACTCATAGGTGCTAGTCTTCAGGTTGCCCTTGAAGCCACGGCCTTCGAGTGTTTGTCCGCCGTCAAAAAGGATACGAACAGGACTCTCTTCTGAGCTTTGGAGAACCTGCTCATCATGGAGCCAGATGAGCTGCTCTGCTTCAATGGTGAAGTCCTCTTCCTTCTGGGTGACCAGAATCTGGCCAAACAGCTGGGCGTCATAGGTCTTGGTATTCACCGTTGCCCTGTCTGCCCTTCCTGAAAGCAGAGCCACGCCCTCAGCGTCCAGCTGGGCAAACTCAAGGTCCTTGAGCTTTGCCTGGTTGGTCTTCTCAAATATTTCAATCTCGCTCGCTGTGATGGTAAGGGGGGATTCTCCGCTACGCCCGAGTATATAGGTTGCCTCAGTAAGGCTGATATCAGGAAATTCATAGGTTTTTGATGATAGGGGTACTTGGTTCTCCATCGCGCAGGATGAGAGCGAGAGGACAAGAAATGCAAGAATCATGCCAAGAAAGCTTTTAGTCTTCATGGCTATGAGTATACCTGCCCACGTGACTTTGGGCAATCGTAAATTTCCTATGTAAGCGATCATAGTTCCTCAGCAATGATCCTGAGTATCTGAGGAATGTATCGATCCCTGTACACCTTGAAGAAGGCCCACACAAAGACGAATCCCGCTACAATGCCCCCCAATCCCAAAAGCATGCTGGAGCCTTCTCCGAGTCCTGCCATCTTTGCAAGGTAGTAGGTGATCGGAAACAGGACGAGGGGGAATATGAGGGTGAACAGGGTGCTGAATATGGTAGAGGAGGGTTTGAGGAAAAGCTCCACCACCATACCTATCTCCAAGGGGAGGCTATGGGGGTTGGCTGCCTCAAAGACTTTGCCTTTGGTGTTGCAGAAGGTTTCCCCCTTGCATCCGCTGCAGGCCGAGGAATCACAGGAGACCTCTATGCTCTTGTCTGGGAATATCTGTTTTATGGTCACTCTCTCATACATGCTAATCTTCCTGTTTCGGCAGCACCGGCACCTTGATGGGCACTATGCTGCTCGCCTTGCCGTTGTCCGCTATCTCAACGATAACCCCTACCAGGGCAAGGTCCTCCCAACTTTCGTTGGAACGGACGGGTACCTGACTTATCTGCTTCATGATCTCTGTCTGTGCATCAAAGCCGCCGACACTGGTCTGGCTTCCGCAGCGCCCGTTGTCAGTGACGTACGCTGTGCCTTTCTTGAGGACCCTGGCATCGGATGTCTGCACCTTGTTGTGGGTGCCGATGACAGCCGCTACCTGGCCGTCCAGCATGAAGCCCATGGTAAGCTCTTCAGCTGTGGTGGAGGCGTGGAACTGCACCAACGTGATGCATCTGTCATCCTTTGCCTTTTCCACAAGCATCTGGGCGAGGGTAAAGGGGTTTGAAAGGTGGGTACGGGGGAAGTTTGCATTGCCCAACAGGTTGATGACACAGACCTTGGAATCCTTGACGGTGAGGTATCGCACCCCTCTGCCTGGATTCTGCTGGGGGTAGTTTGCTGGTCTGAGGATGCTGGGGTTCTTTGCTATGAACTCCACCATGTCCATCTTGTAGTAGATCTTCTCGCCTCCGGTGAGGACGTCAATTCCTAGCTTCAAAAGCTGCATGGAGTGAGCGCGCCCGAGGCCGAAGCCTCCTGTCGCTCCCTCTCCGTTTGCAATGACAAGGTCGATCTGTTTTTCTTCGCGAAGGTTCTTCAACGCGCTTTTTATGGTTTGAATGCCGGGTTTCCCCACAATTTCGCCTAAAAAGAGTACTCGTATGCTCATACCCCCTAGAGTAACGATTTTTTCCATCCAATGACAAGGCTTGATATGCTACAATTGGCTGATAGTAGGGAGGGATTGCGCTATGAAGTGGTTTCAATGGACATTCAAACGGTTTATCCAGAAAAAGATGCAGGAGATGCTCTCTCCCAATCCCCCCACAATCGAAGGCTCAGCGATGAGTCTCATACTCCCCCCTTCAGGGGAAGCGTCGTTGGCAAAACGTCTCCTGGCTGAGTTGGGCAGGGAAGAAAAGCTTTCCCTTCTCTCAGGAGTCAACGAGTTTTGCATCCCAGGTGTTGAGCGTCTTGGCCTGAAGAGCGTATGGACAAGTGATGCCAGCATGGGCCTCAGGGGATGGAATGCCCCGGTCACTGACTTTCCTGCAATGGTTGCGATGGCAGCCACCTTCGACAGGGATCTGCTTGCCAAGGTCGGCTCTGTTCTAGGGCGGGAATGCCACGCCCTAGGTATCGGGGTGCTGCTGGGCCCTGGGGTGAACATAGCAAGGGTGCCTGTCTGCGGACGAAACTTTGAGTACTGTGGTGAGGATCCCTATCTTGCCGGGGAAATCGCCGCATCCTATATCCAAGGGGTGCAATCAGAGGGGGTCATAGCGACCGTAAAGCACTATGCCTGCAACAACAGTGAGTTTGACCGGCACAAGAGCAACTCGGTTGTCGATGAACGGAGCCTTCGGGAGATCTACCTGCCCGCCTTCAAACGTGCAGTTGACGCCGGTGTCCTCGCTGTCATGACCAGCTACAACCAGATCAACGGTACCTATGCCAGTGAGCACCCCTATCTCCTGGATGTGATCCTCCGCAACGAATGGCTCTTCAATGGCCTGGTACTATCAGACTGGAACTCCCTCTACTCCACGCATAAGGCCCTGAAGGATGGGGTAGACCTTGAGATGCCCTCTGCAAGATGGTTCCACCCTGCCAAGGTAGAAAAGGCACTGGGGGAAGGCACGGCCTCAATAGCTATGGTCGATGCCAAACTCCTGCACCTGTTCAATGCCTATGAGAAGGCAGGGCTCTTCAGCCGAGCTCTTATTGACCTAACCATACAGGTGGGGGCTAAGGCCCATCGTGAGGTCGCCCTCACGGTTGCCAAGGAGTCGGTGGTTCTGCTCAAGAATGAGAAGTCTTTGCTTCCCCTGAAGAAACGTGCGGGAATGGTTGTCTGTATTGGAGGGTCAAATGCGTACAAGGTTGCCTCAGGTGGTGGCTCTTCACATATCACCCCTCTGGAAAAGGCAGAAAGTTTTGCTGATGCGATGCTCACCGAGGAGGGAGTTGAAGTGGTTCTATTGCCTTCCTCTTGGCAGAGGAAGAAAAGCTGCCGCGATAGGGTGGCATCCTCTGATGCCCTTATCATGGTCACAGGTTTTGACCACATACTGGAAAGCGAAGCGTACGACAAGACATGGTCCCTTCCTAAGGGGGATGTCTCTGAGATACAGAGTGCCAGCAAGCTGAACAAAAAGTGCATCCTGGTAGTGCAAAGCGGAGGCGCTGTACACCTCACTCCCTTCATCGATGCGGTTCCCGCGGCCCTCTTTGCATTCTTTCTCGGTTCCAGCACTGCCGAGGCACTTACCGACCTCATCTTTGGGAGGGAGAACCCTTGTGGGAAGCTGCCATTCACCATTGCAAGGGAGCTCCTTGACTATCGCTCGATGAAGAATTATCCCACAAACCATGCCAATACGTCCTTGAAGCAGATCAGGGGAGGGCAGGGTAACCCTACCAAGCGGTTTGTCCAGGACCTTGAGTATAATGAAGCCCTCATGGTGGGATATCGCCAGTTCGATACCGATAGGCAGGAGGTCCTCTTCCCCTTTGGCCATGGGCTTTCCTATGCAGATTTCATCTATAAGGAACTTAGAATAACGATCACGGAAGATTCTAAGGTACTAGTTTCACTCTTTGTGGCGAACAGTGGGGAGATGGCAGGCTCGACAGTTGTCCAGCTCTATGTGCATGAGCTGGTCCCAGCCTTCTTTGGTCCTGTTCAGGAGTTGAAGGCGTTCACCAAGATCGAACTAGCACCAAAGAGGGGGAAAAGGATTGAGTTCGTACTCTCTGATGAGGCTTTCAGCCATTATAGGACGGATATGTGGAAGTTTGTTGTCCATGAGGGGCCGTTTGAGATAAGGGTGGGTGAAAGCAGTCGCGATATTCGCTTGCATGCAATTGTCGAACTGGGTAAAGGCAGTATCACCGATAATTTGAAGAAATCCTGACAGTAGAGAAAGGGGAAGCCTGTGAAGACTTCCCCTCTGATGAGCCCGGTGGGATTCGAACTCGCGACCTTCTCCTCCGGAGGGAGACGCTCTATCCATCTGAGCTACGGGCCCATAAAAATATCAGTAAGCATTGTTTTACTATCGCTTGACAATGCCTAAGACACGCCATAACTCTAGCGTAGTAAGCAATAAAGGTAAAGAGAAAACCTGATAAAGAACTACCAAATCTAGATAAACTCATCATCCAGGTAGAATGCATCCATATCTTCCTCTTCCTCACCAAACTGTCCTTTGAGCAGGTCTTTCAGCCATTGGTTGTCAGCACCATCACCACAGTTCATATCCAGTTGCCCTTGGTCACTCGATTCCGAAAGCCAGGACGACAGTTGCTCAAGAGCTTCTTTTGAGGTGAAACAACGTTTTTCCTCAAAGGGAATATCCCTGTCCTGTATCTGCATCAGGAAGAATGGGCACTCGGTGCATGTCTGATATGCTTTGCAAAAGAGCGTTACCTTTGTGTACCAGTCAAGATTGTTCATGTATGTACTCCTTCTAGCCAAGCATACCCCAAGGGGTGCCTCTGTGCCAAGAAAAATGACGAGCATCATTTGACTTATTCTTCGAAGAAGAGCTACACTATGAAGACCGAATAGGTTCGTGAGGAGTTGCATATGAAAAAACCGACACTGATGGTGCTGGCTGCCGGAATGGGAAGCAGATATGGCGGAGTAAAGCAGATCGATGCTGTGGGCTTGAACGGTGAGACGTTGCTTGATTTTGGTGTCTATGATGCCAACAAGAGTGGTTTTGGCAAAGTTGTCTTTATCATCCGTAAGGATATCGAGAAAGATTTCCGAGAACGCCTTTTCGACCGTATTGCCAAAAACATGGATGCTACCTATGTATTCCAGAGCAAGGATGCGTTGCTGACAGAAGAGCAGATCAAGCTTTCCAAGGACCGTACCAAGCCTTGGGGAACAATCCATGCACTGCTTTGTGCAAGGGAAGCTGTGAATGAGCCTTTTGCAGTCATCAATGCTGACGACTACTATGGTCGTGAATCCTTCTCCATCCTAGGAAAACATCTGGGTGGACTGGAGAACGGCAGCCTTGAACAT